>OLPP01001050.1_pt1 | contig 12042 bp, 9 predicted proteins | sample 1643151 | NCBI WGS metagenome assembly OLPP01 (sample SAMEA3136679, study PRJEB25190) | human gut metagenome | biome: human gut; feature: human-associated habitat; material: faeces | place: Austria | collected 2013 | reverse complement strand
GATGTTATATCACGAGCCCATATTGCAAAGGCTTTGGTTTCAAAAGGTTTTGTAGGGTCTTATACAGAGGCTTTTGACAGATACTTAGGGGACAACAAATGTGCCTATGTGCCTAGAGAAACCCTTAATTATGAAGAAAGTATGGAACTTATTACAAAGGCAGGAGGTGTGCCGGTTTTGGCTCATCCACTTCTTTACAAGATGAGTGATACTAACCTTGAAAATATGATGGTAAAGTTAAGACAAAAGGGTTTAAAGGCTGTTGAGGTGTACTATTCAACTCACAGCAATTCAGATACACAGCATGTTATGGCTATGGCTAACAGAGTAGGGCTTATATATTCAGGTGGCAGTGATTTTCACGGTGCTACAAAGCCTAAAATAGATATGGGTACAGGTATGGGAAAACTGGCTGTACCTTACGAAATATTGGAAAAAATAAGAGGTGAGAGAAATGGCTAAAGACGCTATAAAGCTAATTTCCCAAAACAAAAAGGCTTATCACGATTACTTTATATTGGAAACTTTCCAATGTGGTATTGCACTTACTGGTACAGAAGTAAAGTCTGTTAGAGCCGGTAGATGCAACTTAAAAGATAGTTATGTTATGATAGAAAACGGCGAGGCAATTTTAACCGGTATGCACATTAGTCCTTATGAACAGGGTAATATATTTAATCATGACCCTATGGCAGACAGAAAATTGCTCCTCCACAAGTATGAAATAAACAAATTACAGGGGGCTGTAACAAAAGACGGTCTTACAATAGTTCCTTTAAAGGTATATTTTAAGGGTAGCCTTGTAAAGGTGGATATTGGTATTGCAAAGGGTAAAAAACTCTATGACAAACGTCAGGATATAGCAAAGAAAGACCAAAAGAGAGAGGCTGAAAGAGATTTCAGACAGAGTTTTAAGTAAAAAATAATATAAATATAAACAAAGGAGATTACTATGGATTACAAGAAAATTGCAATGGAAAAACACGCTGAATGGGCTGGTAAAATTGAAGTTGTTTCAAGAGCAAAGGTAGAAAATGTAGATGATTTATCTATTGCTTACACTCCTGGTGTAGCTGAACCTTGTCTTGCTATTAAGGAAAATCCAGAACTTTCTTACACTCTTACAAGAAGACACAATATGGTAGCTGTTATTACTGACGGTTCTGCTGTACTTGGTCTTGGTAACATTGGTCCTGTAGCAGGTATGCCTGTTATGGAAGGTAAGTGTGTACTTTTCAAGGAATTTGGTAATGTAGATGCTTTCCCAATTTGCGTTGACTCTCAGGACGTAGATGAATTTGTAAATGCTGTTGCACTTATTTCAAAGAGCTTTGGTGGTATCAATCTTGAAGATATTGGTGCTCCACGTTGTTTCGAAATTGAACAGAAGTTAAAGGAACGTTGCGATATTCCTGTATTCCACGATGACCAGCATGGTACTGCTGTTGTAGTTCTTTCAGGTATTAGAAATGCTTTAAAGCTTACAGGCAAAAAGCCAGAGGAATGTTCTGTAGTAATGTCTGGTGCAGGTGCTGCCGGTACAGCTATTGCTAAGCTCCTCCTTACAGCTGGTTTTAAGGATATTACAATGAGAAATATTGACGGTGTTATTTCTTCTGAAAAGACTTATGATGACCCATCATTAACTGAACTTGCTTCTCTTACAAATCCTAACCACAAGGACGGTTCTTTAGCTGATATTATAAAGGGTGCTGACATTTTCATTGGTGTTTCTGCTCCGGGTCTTTTAACTGAAGAAATGATTAAGACAATGAACAAAGATGCAATTATTTTTGCTATGGCTAACCCTGTTCCAGAAGTTATGCCTGAAATTGCGCTTGCTGCCGGTGCTAGAGTTATTGCAACTGGTAGAAGTGATTATCCAAACCAGATTAACAATGTACTTGCTTTCCCTGGTATCTTTAGAGGTGCTTTAGATGTTAGAGCAAGTGATATTAATGATGAAATGATGCTTGCTGCTTCTGATGCTATTTCTAAGTTAGTAACAGAAGAAGATTTAGCAAACGGCATTATTATTCCATCTGCTTTCAACAAGGGTGTTGTAGAAAGTATTGCAAAGGCTGTTGCTGATGCTGCTGTTAAGTCTGGCATAGCAAGAATATAGTGCAACAAATGCTTGCATTTGTTGCAGTTGGGCTGAGGAAGGGACCAGCCGTGAAAAATATGGCACTAAAAAACAGTACCATATTTTTGTCCCCTCCTCGGTCGGGCAAAGCTCGACCTGCGGAATTAGTTTAAGAAAACCAAGGTTTTCTTAACAACTTTCCTTTGATAATCTTGAAAAATATAACAAACAATAATTAGTTGGCTAGATATAAAAGAACGGACTGCTGGAAAATGCAGTCCGTTTTTGGAAATGAAAAGTTATTTTTAGTAAATCTTATTTCTTGAAATATTTCTTTAATGCCGGAGATATTTCATTAGATGGAAGTGTAACAGTTATATATCCGTCATTTCCGTTGCTTTTAAGGTCTGTACTAAATATTGAGAGACGATATAAAGCTGTGTTTTTATCGTCAGGGTCTTTATAATTGAGGTTATAAAGAGCTTCCATAATAGCTTTTATATCATTTTTATCACTAATTTGTACATTGTTCTTAGTATCAAGTTCTGAAACGGCAGTTTCGGCACCTGTATAATCGTCGTTTTGGTCATCTAAAGCTGAATAATCTACATCCAAACTATTTATGCTGTCAATAGGAATATAGTTTGAAGTATATCCCTGTTGCTGAAGATAATCCACAACATCTTTAAAGCAACTACTTAAAGGAATATTTTGTGAAATACCGTATTTATATGTCTTTCCCTTGTAAACAACATACTCTGTGTAGTTAATATCAAGAGAGCTATAGTTGTCTTTATCTGAATTTATTACTTCAAAATCTTCAGGAGTTAATTCCATTATATCTTTTTTAACTATATCAGCAAGTTTATCAATATCTATATTATTTAATCTTTGGCTATAATTTAATAAACGAGGGTCAGTAATCTGAACATAATTCATTTCCTTTTTATTGTCATTTACAATAGGATAGGTAGCTTTTTTATAGTTATCTATAGTATATATACTTTTCATTTCTTCAGGACTTAGGAAGTAGCCACGACTTAATTTTCTATTATGGTTTAAAGTATAGTGCATTGTAATGTATGTCATATTATTAGATTTATTACTTACATCACCTCTTTGCACAAGGTACTTATGGAGTTTCACCATAGTGTCAATATCTTTTTTATCTGTAATAATACCTTTATATCGTACCTTATCATAGTCTGGAGAGCCGTTAGTATATCCACTATCGTAACTAATATGTCCCATATAGTCAAAGGCATCTATACTTACAACATTATTTTCACTTGGCACTCTTCTTTCGTAACCTGTTAAGTCAAAAGCAAAGATTACATTTACTATACCCATACATACTGCAAAGATTACAATAGGTTTTAAAATACCTTTAAAGCTAAAACTTTTTTGATTAAGCATAAATACTGCTATAAGGGCAACTACACCTAAAGGAAGTACACCTAATGTGAAATTAAGACTTCTATTGTGTATGTAGTACAATGAATCGTAGCCAAAAAGGCCAAAACAAACAGCTACAAAGTACATAAGTATAGGTTTTAAAGGTTTAAAGGCAACAACTTCTCCATAGTTTTCCATATTTCTCAATTTATAAAGTACAAGAGAAATTATAAAGAGAGCGACTGCAATAGTTATGTATATTACGGAGCGTTTTGCCCACATTTCATCTATTCCCATAATGTAAATGTACTGCATAATGCCTTCATCATAGTCTACAAAGCCATACACATTTTTGCTGAATATTTCATTTGCCATAGATAAAATAAAGTAAGGCAAAGCAATAAAGCCACCACCGAAAACATATGTTGAAATTAAGTTACCACTTAATACAGATGTAAAAGTTGTGAGCATAAATGCACAAGCAGAGTATAAAAGGCAAGTGTAAAAATATTTATAGCAGAACTGTATACCACTACCGTAGTGCAATTCTTCAAAGAATATTACTAGGCTTGTTACTGTAATAGGAATAATAAGGAGTATAAATCCTGAAAGAATATGGGATAAATACTGTGTTGTCCTAGAAACAGGTATACTATTCATAAAGGAAACAGAATTTACTCTATGAAGATAGGAGAATAAAAGACCACCTAATACAAAGGCGAAGAATAATGCTAAACCACCATTGTCACTATCAAATCTGGAATAAACATCTCCAATATCTTTCATAACAGCATTTGGCAAAATGAAAAGTGCTGTTAATACCATATATATAGCTGAAACCCACCAATATCTCTTTATATCAGACTTTACAAGTGCCTTACTAAATAATGATATTTTCGAATTCATAACCCATACCCCCTAATTCATAAATAAATATTTCTTCTAATGTAAGTGGAAGAATATCGCAAATAAGTGGATTGAATTTATTTGCTGTAGAAGTAATTTCATCAGTTGTGCCACGAACTATACAAGTGTAGACACTACCGAAATAGCTTTCGTGAAGAATATTAATACTGTCTTTAAATTCCTGTGGTACGCCATCTTTAAAGGCAATTTGCAATTTATGAATTTCTCCCTTTACATCATCAAGCTGTTTTTCAAGTACCAATTTACCATTAAACATAATACCAACATGGTCACAAACATCTTCAAGCTCTCTAAGGTTATGACTGGATACAAGAACGGTCATTTCTCTTTCGACAACATCTTGCAAAAGTAATGACCAAGTGTTTTTTCTCATAACTGGGTCAAGACCGTCCATAGGTTCATCAAGTACCATTAAGTCTGGTTTTGTACATATGCCAAGCCAAAAAGCTACCTGCTTTTGCATACCTTTTGAAAGTCGGCAACATTTTCTTTTTACATCAATCTTGAAAATCTCTTTTAATTTATTGAAAGTTTCCCAATCCCAATCTTTGTAAATATCAGCATAGAGCTTTGCTGTATCAAGTATTGAATATGTAGTGAAGAAGAATAAATCATCACTAATATAGATAAATTTTTGCTTTAATGCTGGATTTTCATAGACTTCCTCTCCATTAACGGTCATTGAGCCACTATCTGGTCTATATATGCCCATTAAATTTTTAATAAATGTAGTTTTGCCAGCACCGTTAGGGCCTACAAGTCCGTATACAGAGCCTTTTTTTACATTAAGTGAAAGGTTGTCAAGGCTTTTGAAATTGCCGAAACTTTTGTTTAGATTTTTAACCTCAATCATTTTTCGTCCCCCTTATAAATATTTTCGATTAAATCAATAACTTCTTTTTCTTCTGTGCCTAAATAAACAAGTTCTTTTACAGCATTTTCAAGAAGTTTAATGTTTTCGTTTTTTCTAGCAAGCTGAACATCATCACGAAGTGGGGCAACAAAATAGCCTTTAGCCTTCATTGAATAAATATAGCCTTCTCTTTCCAACTCTTTATAAGCTCGCTGTATTGTATTAGGATTTATTGTGAGTTGAGATGCCAGTTCCCTAACAGAGGGCAATTGTTGGTGTTCCTCAAGGGCTTTGTTAAGTATTAGCTCTCTGGTCTGGTCCTTTATTTGCTCGTAAATAGGTCTGTGGTCGGTATAATCAAGTTTCATTATTTCACCTCCGCTGTATCGACTGTCTATTAATTATAATACAGTTCATACAGTCTTTTGTCAAGTAGTTTATAAAATTTCATAAAAAAATCCCCTGTAGCTGTCTACAGGGGAGGGTAAAAAGTATTATTTTTCTGCCTTTACATCTTCTAAATTGAGAGTGCCTAAAACCTTAATTCCGTTATCTTTTGAAATAGATGCTGTTTTAGTTTCAGGGTCCCAATCAACAGAGTAGTTTAATGCTTCGCCTACTGCTCTTAATGGAAGCATAAATCTGCCGTCAATAATTGTCTGTGGAACATCAGGTGTAATATTTTGGTCGTTTACTGTAAAGTACTCGTTGCCATAAGTCATTTTAATTGTTGAACCGAGGCTGTTTAAGAATGCTGTTTTAGTTTCAGCATTGTATACTACAAAGTAGCCAAGTTCTTCAAAAATACCTCTTACAGGAACGAGAGTTCTGCCGTCTACAATAACACCCTTTGCGTCAATGTCTTTGTCATTAACCTTAACATTTACGCTAGTGCCAGCAAAGACACTTGTTGTCATAGTAAGAATAGCAATCCCTAAAGCCAATAATTTTTTCATTTGAATTTCCTCCTCTTATTTAGAAACACTTTTTATTACTGCCATTACTTCGTCAACACCCTTAGAAAGGCTGGCTGACTTCATAGTAGTAATATATTTTTCTCTATTTTCATAAAGTGCATTAATGCTATTAAATAAAGATTCTTCTGTCATTTCGTCTTCGTCACAAACATCGGCGAAACCTTGCTTTTTAAAACTTTCAGCATTTAAAATCTGGTCGCCTCTACTAGCTCTCTTTGAAAGAGGGATTAAAAGCATAGGCTTATTTAATGCCAAAAATTCGCAAATTGCATTTGAACCAGCTCTTGTAATAACAAAGTCGCTTGCTGCAAAAATATCAGGAAGTTCTTTTGACAAGTAATCGTACTGAACATAGCCCTTAGTGTCTTTAAGGCTTTCATCTACATTGCCTTTTCCACAAAGATGAATAATGTCATACTTTTTAAGAAGTTCAGGTAACAATGCTCTTATAGAAGTGTTTATTTTTACTGAACCCTGTGAACCACCCATAATAAGCATAACTGGTTTTGTGCCATCAAGGTGTGCAAATTCAAGACCTTTTTCTTTAGAACCTTTGTAGAGTACATCTCTTATAGGGGTGCCAGTAAGTATGCCTTTATTATTTTTAATATGAGGTATTGCCTCTGGGAAAGTAACACAAACCGCCTTTGCAAATGGCATAGCGATTTTATTTGCAAGACCTGGAGTAATATCACTTTCGTGACAGATTACAGGTATTTTTAAAGATTTTGCTGCAATAACAACGGGAACGGCAACAAAGCCACCCTTTGAAAATACTACATCAGGCTTAATTTTTTTGAGGGCTTTTTTAGCCTCGTGAATACCTTTTAAAACCTTGAACATATCTGAAAAGTTCTTTTTGTCAAAATATCTTCTAAGTTTACCAGAACTAATGCCTGTGTATGGAATATCGTATCTGGCAACGATTTCTTTTTCCATACCTTCTTTACTTCCTATATAGTATACTTCATAGCCTTCTGATTTTAAATATGGTAATAAAGCAATATTTGGTGTAACATGGCCTGCTGTTCCACCACCGGTTAAAACTATCTTTTTCATGGTATATCCTCCATTTCCTATGCCTATAATTTTAAACCAATTTATGGTTTATGTCTAGTACATTATTACATGAAAGATAAAAATATTTATTATGGTTGAAATAGCTTTATTTACTGTTAATAATGTATCACTAAGCAATATTGACGATTTTTATTTTTTATGATATATTCATACTAAAGTTGTAAGAATATATTAAAAATGAGGTGTTGTATATGAAATTTACTAAAATGCACGGTTGTGGAAATGACTATGTATACATTAACTGTTTTGAAGAAAAGGTAGCTAACCCAGAAAAGCTTGCTCAGGCTATGAGTGATAGACATTTTGGTATTGGCTCTGACGGTATTGTACTTATTATGCCTAGTGAAGTAGCTGACTGCAGAATGAGAATGTTTAATGCAGACGGTAGCGAAGCTGAAATGTGTGGTAACGCATCTCGCTGTGTGGGTAAGTATGTTTATGACAGAGGTATTGTAAAGAAGAACCCTGTTCGTCTTGAAACTATGTGTGGTATTAAGGTTATTGAAGTTCATACAGACGCAGAGGGTAAGGCAGAAACTCTTACTGTAGATATGGGCGAACCTATTCTTGCTCCAAAGGATATTCCTGTTGTAGCTGACAGCGAACCTGTAGTAGATTTAACACTTTCTTCTTGTGGTAAGGATTTTGATTTCACTTGCGTATCTATGGGTAATCCACATGCAGTAACATTTATTGACACTCCTGTAAAGGAATTTGAAGTAGAAAAGTATGGTCCATCTCTTGAAGTAGATTCTCACTTCCCAAGAAAGGCTAACATTGAATTTGTTGAAATTGTAGATGAAACTCATTTAAGAATGAGAGTTTGGGAAAGAGGTACTGGCGAAACTTTAGCTTGTGGTACTGGTACTTGTGCTACAGTTGTAGCATCTAACATTAAGGGTATTTGCCCAAGAGTTCCTGTAGAAGTTGAACTTGTAGGTGGTAAGCTTACTATTGAATGGAAGCCAGAGGACAACCATGTTTATATGACTGGTCCAGCTACATTTGTATTTGACGGTGTTTGGGAGGATTAATTTTAATCTATGAATAAAAGATTGTTTTTTTTGATGTATAATATGGCAAAGGATAACAAGGCTGTTGGCGGAATTGCAGTTTTTGTAGCATCACATACTAACAAGATTTATGCTTTGGTATATTTAATTGGCATAGTGTATGCGTTTTTTCAGAATAGCAATCTTTTATTCCGATTTATACTAATTCCTTTTATTACTATAGTATATAATTCTATTCTAAGGAAAATACTAAATAGACCAAGACCATTTAAGGAACTGGGGATAGAAAGCCTTATTGAACATGAAGATAAAGGCTCTTGTCCGTCTAACCACGCAGTATCAGCTATGATTATAGCTATGGCATGGTGTAGTATCTTTCCTGTAGTAGGGGCAATTCTTATTGTGCTTGCTATTTTTACAGGATTGAGCAGAGTTATGACAGGAGTACATTATCCCATTGATGTGTTTTTAGGCTGGTTAATAGCTATTATTATAGGCTGTTTAGGATTTTTTGTATTTTAGAAAAAAAGTGTTGACAAGTGCTTATTGTTATGGTATTATAAATAAGCACTTGATTTTATGGAGTAGTACCCAAGTGGCTGAAGGGGCTCCCCTGCTAAGGGAGTAGGTCGTTTGCGCGGCGCGAGAGTTCAAATCTCTCCTACTCCGTACTTGCCGACTGTATCGTTGATACGGTCGGCTTTTTCGTTATATAAAGGCTTATATAAAAATTGAATATATAAACAAGAATTATTATTTTAGAATTATGCAAGTTTCACAACAAAACTTGCTTTTTTGTTTTTTACAGAAATAAAAATATGTCAAAATTGTACATTAAATAAAATTATATGGTAAAATTACACAAAAACTGATATAAATAAATGTCAAAAATTGACCTATTTATTTTGTCCCATTTTTGGTATTATTGCACTTGAGTTCGTTAGAAAAATAACGATAAAAAGGATTGGAGGAAGATTATTAATGAAGAAAAGAAGAAAAATTGGTGCATTGGCTTTAGGTTTTACTATGGCAGCAAGTTGCTGTTTTGGTAATGGGGTAATATCAAATTTAGGAGGTATGCTCAGTACAGTTGAAGCTAGCACATCTTCCATTGTGTACAATCCTTCAACAGGAGAAAACGGTGGTTTTACCGTAAAGGCAAATAAGTGGAGTAAAGCAAGTTCTAATACTGTTGTATATAATGGTATGGTTCTTGATGTAGCAGATAAAGTGGAATCTTCTACAAAAATAAACTTCACTTCCGATTCTAAGGGTACATTAGTTCTTGTATTCAATGAAGGTAGTGCAGGAAAGAGTATCCTTGTAGATGGCGAATCTTATGAAATACCTAGTAGTGGTGTTGTAACTGCAAGCGTTGGTGCTGGCGACCACGAAGTTCTCAAAGATAGTGGTAGCAGTTACTTATATTATATGGAATTTACAGGCAAGGGTGGTTCTGTTGAAACAACAGAGGCTACTACAGAAGAAACAACTAAGGCAACTACAACTGAAACAACTACAGAAGCTACTACTAAAGCTCCAGTTACTGAGGCAACAACAGAAGCTACTACAAAGGCTGACACTAACAGTTCATCAGTATCTTGGAATATGGGCAATAGTTCTTTTAAGAATTTAGGTACAATTTCAGGCGATGTTACAGTAAATGGTCTTACAATTAAGGCTACATCAGCTAAGACAGTAAATGTAATTTCTGATGAGGCTACTGTAGGAAGTAATACATTTGGTTACAGCCTTGCTTTAGGCGGTAGTGGTTCATTAAAGTACAGAGCAGTTGCTTTTGATACAAATGGACAGGCTGTTGTAAAGGTTACATCAAGGTCAAGTGGTTCAAGCACTAGAACTCTTATGGTAGTAGGAGATGACGGTACTGAACTTGGCACTATTTCTGCTAAGCCAGATGCAGATATAGCATCAGTAAACATTAACTATAGTGGTAAAGTATATATTTATTCAAAGGGTAGTGGTATCAATATTTATAAAGTACAGGTTGACAACAAGTCATCTGTAGAAGAAACTACAAAGAAGAACACTACTGAAGCAACAACTAAGAAAGAAACAACTACAGAAGCTACAACTAAAAAGGAAGTTACTACTGAAACAACAACTAAGGCAACAGTTACGGAAACAACAACAAAGAAACAAGACAGTAGCACTAGCAGTAAAACTGTAACAAACTTTGAAGAACTTGTATCTGCAGTAGATGCTATGGCATCTGTAAAGGGTGGCGGTACAGTTTATGTAAATGCTAAAACTATTGACTGTACTTCTCAGCTTGCTTTAAAGAGTACAAAGGGTAATCCTGTTAAAATTGTAGGTGTACAGCAGGGCGATGGTACATATCCATCTCTTGACTTTACTAGCTTTAGAAATAGTACAATAGGTAGTGCAGGTCCTTCTTTAAAGGTATCTACTGATTCTAATGTTGGTGTAAGAATTTCTGGTTCTTACTATACACTTGAAAACCTTATTATTGAAAAGGCCGGCGACAACGGTATTCAGATTAAGGGTGCAAATGCAAACTATAATACTGTAAATAACTGTATCGTAAGATATAACAATGACGCTGGTGTACAGATTACAGGTGGTGCATCATACAACACTATGAGATTTGTATACAGCTATAGAAACTGTGATGTTTATACATTAGGTGGCAATGCCGATGGTTTTGCTCCAAAACTTGGTGCTCAGACTGGCAATACATTCTATGGTTGCTATGCTTGGGAAAATAGTGATGACGGTTGGGATAGTTTCGACAAGACTACATCAGGCTATACAAAAGATTTAAGTTATGAAGAATGTGCTTGCTGGAATAATGGTAATCCTGATATATTCACAGGTAAGTACGACTATGAAAATGGTAATGCTTTGGACACAAATTTGTATTTAGTAGAACTTATTTCTAATCAGGACAAGAATTTTGTATCTAATTATAATAAGGGTAACTTTAGTTTACCAACTGACAGCTTTATAAATACTTCTGCAGGTAAGATTAACCTTTCTTCTTGGACAGGAAGTGATTATGACGGTAACCCTAATGGATTTAAGTTTGGTTCAGCTTATACAGACAAGACAAGTTTAAGAACAGTAAAGAACTGTTTATCATTTGGTCATGGTAGAAAGGGCTTTGATAACAACAACAGTACAGTTAAGGCTTCATTTGAGAACTGTGTATCTTTTGATAATGGTTACAATTACTACTTCCCTACATTTAGCGTAAGCAAAGCATCAGATATGTTAGGCTTTAATGGTAAATCTAAGGATAAAGTACCTAGTAGTGTAAGTGTTACTACTCCAACTGACTCTGCTCAGAAGTCAATTAGAAGCAAGGTAGAAGCTACAAGAAAGTCTATTGTTTCACAGTGTAACAACAATGTTATTCCTGGTGAAGTATACTTTAATATCTATTAATTAGAGGATTTGTGGGTTATTATACAGTTTTTAACTGTATAATAACCCATTTTTTTTAGTTTCTTCTATATAAATGTGTAAATTAATATATAGAAAAAATAATTTTTTTAAGGATGAAATCCGTATAAAAAATTAGAGTTGGGGTAATATTAGACAAAGAAGTCAAAAATGACTACTATATATAGTGAAGTTACAGGGATTTTACACTATATTTACTTAATTTAAAAAAATATGTAGAAAAATAAAAAAAGTTGTTGACAAGAGAGTAAGTGTATGGTATTA
>OLPP01001049.1_pt1 | contig 12045 bp, 8 predicted proteins | sample 1643151 | NCBI WGS metagenome assembly OLPP01 (sample SAMEA3136679, study PRJEB25190) | human gut metagenome | biome: human gut; feature: human-associated habitat; material: faeces | place: Austria | collected 2013 | reverse complement strand
ACCATCTTGTAAAGAACAATCACCTAGAGGTAACTTGATCGTACCCTCTAAGTATTTTTTATTGGCAGTATAGATCGCGAAGTTGATAAATATCAAAGCTTGTTCCGTAGTATGGAAGGCAGCGGAATAGGTTATGTCCTCCAATCGTGCTCGTAGTGCATCCTCAGACTGTCCCACATGCCGTTCCATCGTATGCCCTTTCCCGCCGTCTGCATACCATTCGTCATAGTACAAATCAAGAGGGGAATACCATTCGAATTCATCGTCATCATCGTCATCCCCTTTGAAGTTTTTGATTGCTTCAAGGACGCGAGCTAGACTCAATGCATTCCATGCAGCGCCCATTGCGCCTTCGACTAATGTTTTACCTGTACCATCTTCTACGATGTCTCCAGTCTCTTCATCTAATACACCTCTTCGCCCATCGATCGTGATCGAGTCATCTATTGGGATGGCTGCTTCACTGTAAGCAAAATCGATCGCTCCCCACTGGTATTCTGGAACGGCTACTCGAGTGTCAGCGTACACGAACTTTCCTGTTGCATCAAGGACAACCGTTTGTCCGTATAAGGTAGCGATTATACCAGAAGGATCGAAGCTCAATCCGTTTTCAGTCGGTGCCAAGACTTCCGCTAAGTTCTTTTGTATATCGGCAGTGCGTGTATGATAGGCTTGCGCCATTTGCTGAGCCGTCTGGACAGCGATTTCTCTTGAGGGTGTTTCGATCACCCCAAATTCAAAAGTGGTGTTTTGCTGGATGTATTCCAGAAAGTCTTCTTGAGTCGCGATCTGGCTCATCAAGACAGACATCGGGACACTTAATTCGACTTCATAGACGAAGGAACCGTTGCTACCCCGATGGCCATAATTGTGACCGGAGATCGTCAGTAATGTTGTATCACTGCCGACTCGAGTTTCCATGACACGAACCATTTCCAGTAAGAAGAATTGATCTTCGATGAACATTCGATCAGCTACCGAGGCATCACGTCCAATCACACCAGTCCGAGCCGTTTCAGTAGAAAGAGAACCATAAGAGATCAGTTTACGGAATGCCGGATGGTCATTGATCGAAAAGCGATAAGCACCATGATCCGTTGTTCCTGTCAAATATTCCCGCATCAATGCATGACTGGTCACGTCTTGCGCGTATCTTTTTTGCAGACCTTGCGAGAAATTATAGGTACTAGTAGTGGAATCAATTCCCGAAGTGGCAAAAGCGGCCAATTCTTGTTGCAGGGCAGGATTATTGGAAGATAATTCATACAAGCTCGCATTCGTTTTGAGTAAGTCTGCAGTGGCGACACCTAAGGAAGAACCTAATTGGTAAAAACTATAACCAAGTCCTGCTCCTAGGATAGCAGAAACTACTGCAGCAGAAGCAGGGAGGGAAACCAATGCAGAACTTAATGTAGCACCAACAGCAGAAAAAGGAGAGAGAAAAGAGGAGAAACTGACGCCACCGGTTAAAGGAACCAATGCTGCGTTGTGCGGATCTGGTTCTTGGGTAGTGACAGGGATACGAGAGATAGACGGGAGTTCAGGAACAACTTCGGTCGTCGCATGTTGTTCTGCTTTAATCGTATACGTTTCTTGGGCGTGCGTTTGGACAGGCGTGGCAGCAAATGGCAGAAGTGTCAACACAACAAAAAACAAATGAGTGAGTTTTTTCATGTTTTCTCCTTTCAAGAACACGTGCGACTGATCGACAAGGGGGTCTTTTGCACCTCCGTTCATTCGTATTCGCTTACACATTTAATTATTCTTGAAAAAACAAAAGAATACAAGGCGTAATAGAAAAAATCAATTTAAAAAAATGTTTTTTATATTATTGGTGTTTCCTTCGTGTATTCTCATGGAAGACAGCAGTTATGTCAAATAATCGTTTGTTTTGGATGCATAATCGTTCGCGTAACTGATAAAGAAAAAGAAGGGATAGATTTATTTATTTTAATATTAATGTTATTTAATGTTTTCTTTTCAAACTTATAGAAATAACATATTTTATGTAAAAAACTGACCATAGGATAAATGGTCAGCAAATTCAGTGATTTAACTAAGTTTCGTGCTTTCTAAGGGAACGACTGTCTCTCTTTTGATCAAGCGATGAGGGATGACCAAACGTACGCCGCTACTTAATTCTTCATGAATCAGTTCACGCAGTTTTTGCATAGCGACACGTCCTAATTCGGAGATATCGATATCGATGCTTGTAAGGTAAGGATGTGTCAATGTTGAGAATATCGAGTTGTTGAAGCTGATGACAGAAAGTGTCTCTGGAATGACATAACCATACATTTGTGCCAACTGCATCGTGCGAAGGGCGAAGATATCGTCAATGACTACCAATGCTGTGGCTTCGTTTTCTTTCAACGTTTTCTCAAAGGTCAGATAATCTTCTGTATGTTCCAGTACTACACTGGAAAACGCAGGAAGATCAGCCATCATCATCGCTTTTTGATAACCGAAATATCGTTCGAAATACAAACTCTCATGAGTCGTATTCGTCACGAATAGGATATTCTTATGTCCGTTCTGAATCAAAAATTCTGTTGCTTGTTTGCCTAGAAGCTGGTTGTCATTATCTACATAAACGATTTCGTTTTCGTGATGATAAGGCTGTCCGATCAAAGTGAAAGGGATATGGTTTTGGTATAAATAATCAATGACAGGGTCTTGACTATCTGAATACACTAGAATAAAGCCATCTACTTGTTTTTGTAGATGCATACGCTGGACGTTCTCTAACAGTAAATCAAAATTTTTAGCAGTAGCAATCGCTGTCGTCATATCATAATTCCGCGCTTCTTCGTTGATTGCTTCCATGATCTCAAGATAAAAGGGATTCCCAATCCGCTCTTTTGAATCAAGAGGGGGTAAGATCACGCCGATGGCACTGGAAATGCGTTTTCCTAGATTGCGGGCAGTCATGTTAGGAACATAACCTAGTTCATCCATGATTTTTCGGACTTTCTTCTTTGTTGCTTCGGAAATACTAGGATGATCATTGATAACACGAGAGACGGTCGAGGTAGCAACACCGGATTTTTTCGCCACATCTTTTACAGTAATAGCCATGATAAAAACACCTTTCTCTTGTTATTGTGCAGAGAACCGATAAATCGTCTGACTGACCCGTTCTTGACCAGGATGGAGGTTGATCGATCCAAAGTTGGGAAAATGAACGATATCAGGGATTTCTTGCGGTTCGATTGCTAATCCGTAGTTTGAATGCATCTGTTTTCCGTTGACAGAGAAATCAGCTTCAAATCCAGTCGTAGAAAATAATACCATACTTTTATTGGAAGTTGCTATAGTCATTTGACGACCAGAATGCTTCTCGAATAATTGTAAGGAAGTTCTGGAAAGCCTAGGATGATGCAAAAGAAATACATCATCTAGTCCAGCTGGATAACAAGCAAGGATTTCTTGCAGTGTTGGAGATTTTCTAAAGTCGATGGGCAGGTCTTCTTTTTTCGTCCAATTTCCAGTAGGTAGTTTTTCTTGATCTAATTCAAGTATACCATCTAAGAAGACCGTTAACTGATGGTCATAGATGTCTCTTTTTCCATTTCCTGAAAGGTTGAAGTAGGCATGATTGGTCGGATTGCAGATGGTTTCGACCAGGCTACTGGCAGAGGTCGTCATCTCTAACTCGTTTTTTGTCAAACGGTAAGTGATCGTAGCAGTGATTGGTCCTGGATAGGTAGAAAATTCATCTTTTAAGTAAAAGACCACGCCTATTGATGAAGGAGTTTTGAAAACTTCTACTTCCCAATATTGGAAAGACCAGCCTTTCGTGCCACCGTGGATATGGTGTGATCCGCAGTTTTTTTCCAATCTATGCTCACCCCAGGAAGCATCTCGGATCCTTCCAGCTACAGGTCCGACAGTTGCGCCAAAAAAGCTTTTATCTGTTAGAACATCTTCGAAACGATCGTAAGACAATAAAATATTTTCTGATTTTCCTTCTTTGTCTGGCGCGAAGATTTGATGCAGGCGGGCACCATAGTTGAGAAGAACGACTTCTAAATAGTCGTTCTTCAACGTGATTTTCTTTATTTCAGTCTCTGGAACTGGTACGACGGAGATTTCTGGATTATCCATGTTCGTGCCACTTTTCTTTTAAGTAATCGATCGTAAGAAAAGTCGTATCAGGGACAAGCGGGATCTCCTCTCCAAGGTCTTCAGCACGTCCCACGCCAATTGGTTGAGCACCACTTGAGAGGATGGCTTGGATACCGGCTTGCGCGTCTTCGATCCCGATACATTCTTCTGCTTTTAGTCCGACAGCTTTTGCTGCAAGGAGGAAGATATCTGGCGCAGGTTTTCCGTTTGCTGCTTCTGCCGGGTCGGCAATAGCGTCAAAGTAAGGTGTGAGACCCATTTTTTCAAGTAGGAAAGGCCCATTTTTACTTGCAGAAGCAAGAGCGATCTTGATTTTTTCTTCTTTTAAAGAATCCAGTAAAGGGACGATCCCAGGGAAGACATCTTTTGGTTCGATCGTCTGGATCATCTCTAAATAATAATCATTTTTTCTTTTTGCTAATTCTGCAAATTCTTCCTTTGAAAAAGAGTGTTCTTTTCCGCCATAAGCTAAAAGCAAAGAGAGAGAGTCTTCTCGGCTGACGCCTTTTAGCTGTTCGTTGAATGTGCGGTCGATCGTAATGCCGATTTCCTGACCAAGCTTTTGCCAAGCACGATAATGGAATTCGGCAGTATCGGTAATGACGCCGTCTAAATCGAACAATACCCCTTTAAACATTTGCTTCCTCCTTTCTTAGCGTTATTTCTAGGCGATCCTCTAAAGTGTAAGACTGTTCATAGACGAAAAGTTCCAGAGGCGTACCTTCTAATAACTCGAAAGTAACTTGTTCATCTGTAACTGAGATGAATAATAAACGTCCGCGATAATTGATATGGAAAGAATAAGCATTCCAGGTTTTTGGCAGAAATGGTGCGAATTTCAATTGATCATGGGCGGTTTTCATTTGAGCGAATCCTTGGACGATCGACAACCAGCTGCCAGTCATGGAAGTGATGTGCAAGCCGTCTTCTGTGTCGTTATTGTAATTATCCAAATCCAAGCGAGCTGTTCGTTGGTACATTTCTACAGCTTTGTTTTCCATTCCTAATTCTGCTGCTAAAATCGAATGGATACTTGGTGAAAGGGAAGACTCATGGACAGTCATTGGTTCATAGAAATCAAAGTTTTTTTGTTTTTCTTCTTTTGTAAAAGTATCGTTGAAGAAATAAATCCCCTGTAATACATCTGCCTGCTTGATGAAGCAAGATCTAAGGATTTTGTCCCAAGACCAATGCTGGTTCAGAGGAAGATCGCTTGTGGGAATATCGGATACAGGCATGAGATCTTTATCTAAGAATGTGTCATGCTGGACAAAAATACCTAATTCTTCGTCCACTGGGAAGTACATGTTCTCTGCGATATCTTTCCATTTGGCTAGTTCTTCTTCGCTGATAGCGATAGCAGCTTCTTCTTGATAAGTTAAATAATTTTCTCGCGTGTAACGCAAGACCCAAGCTGCGATCGTATTTGTATACCAATTGTTATTGATGTTGTTTTCATATTCATTTGGTCCAGTCACTCCGTGGATCATGTATTTATTTGCTCGTTTTGAAAAATGGACACGGTCTGCCCAGAAGCGGGCGATTTCTGCTAAAACTTCCAGACCTTCATTTTTCAAATATTCCGTATCACCGGTGTAATTCGTGTAATTGTAGATTGCATAGGCGATTGCACCATTTCGGTGGATCTCCTCGAAAGTGATTTCCCACTCGTTATGACATTCGACGCCAGTGAAGGTGACCATAGGATAAAGCGCGCCTTTCAATCCTTGCTGCTGAGCGTTGTGGATCGCTTGCGGCAGCTGGTTATGCCGGTATTTCAGAAGATTCTTAGTTACCTCGGGTTTGGCTAAAGCGAGATAAAGAGGGACTGCATACGCTTCTGTATCCCAGTAAGTGGCACCGCCGTATTTTTCTCCTGTGAATCCTTTAGGTCCGATATTCAATCGTTCATCTTCGCCGTAGTAAGTAGAGAATAGTTGGAACAAATTGAACCGAATACCTTGCTGTGCTTCTTCGTCTCCTTCGATGACCACATCGGCAAGCTTCCATCGTTCTGCCCAAGCCGCTGTTTGTTCTTCTTTTGCTTGGATATAATTGTTTGTCTGATTTGCTAATTCTGAGACGGCTTTTTCTGCTTGCTGCGCTTCTGGGATATCTCGACTAGTAAGAACGATGATTTCTTTCTCTACTGTCCATGTCTCGCCTTGAGATAATTCAGCAGACAGGCAACCATGTAAGGCTAAAGTATCTTCGTGATAGTCAGGAACGACTGCTTTTCCGTTAACGAAATGACGCATTGCTGCAGTAACAGTGAATTGTTCGATCCCGAAGTTGTTTGGAATAGTTTTGGTTGTCAAATAGCCGATTTCTTCTATGGTTCCACGATCGATCTCATTCCAAAAATGTTCATCATAGTTGCTGTCTTCGTTTTGGACATTTCCATCCAATTTCGATACGAGGTCGACTGTTCCATTACCTTCAAGCATTTCTATAGTCAAATGGATGTAAGCCGCTTCTTTTTTGACAATGCTTAAAAAACGTTCAAAGGAGATACGTACTTTATTAGTAGAAGTAGTGATTGTGAACGTACGAGATAGCACACCATTTTTCATATCTAGTTCCCAGTAAAAGTCTTCTGGTTCCAAAGAAGCCAAGTCGATCAGCTGATTGTTGATCGAAATATCTATTGCGATAAAGTTCAAGGCATTGATTACTTTTCCAAAGTACTCTGGATAACCGTTTTTCCACCAGCCGACACGTGTCTTATCAGGATACCAGACACCTGCCAAATAAGTACCTTGATGGTGGTCCCCTGAGTAAGTTTCTTCAAAGTTCCCACGCATCCCCATATAACCGTTTCCAATACTTGTCAAAGATTCTTGCAGTCGAAGATTTTTTTTATCTAATTGGGTCGTGCTGATTTTCCATGGATCAATAGCAAATAGTCGTTTGATCTGTTTCATTGTTCTCCTCCTAATGAGCTGTTTTATACGTTCATAATAAACGCAACCGATTGCGCAAGTCAATAGACAATAGGAAATATTTCATAGAAAAAAGCATAAAAATAAAATTTTTTCGAGCTATTTATAGAAGGAAACTTATGTATTATGGGTTTTGTAGAATGGTATAGACAGAAGAATAAAAAATAAAGCATTTACAAAAAAGAAAACGCACGCTATAATACATTTAACGAAACCGATTGCGTAAAGGAGCTAAACGGAATGAAAAAGATATTTAGTTTTGAGTTTTGGCAAAAATTTGGAAAGGCTTTAATGGTCGTTGTGGCAGTTATGCCAGCGGCAGGTTTGATGATCAGTATCGGTAAATCGATTCCGTTGATCAATCCTGATCTTGCACCTTTAGTTACAACGGGTGGCGTGATCGAAAATATTGGTTGGGCAATTATCGGAAATTTACATCTTTTATTTGCACTAGCGATAGGTGGTAGTTGGGCAAAAGAACGAGCAGGGGGAGCATTCGCTGCGGGGATCTCATTTATATTGATCAATCGGATCACAGGAGCAATTTTTGGTGTGACTAATGAGATGTTGGCAAATGAAGACGCATTTACGCATACCTTGTTTGGCACGAAAATCATGGTTAAAGGGTTCTTTACCAGTGTATTAGAAGCACCAGCACTAAATATGGGGGTATTTGTTGGGATTATTGCAGGGTTCGTTGGGGCGATGGCCTATAATAAATATTACAATTATCGTAAATTACCTGACGCATTATCGTTCTTTAATGGAAAAAGATTTGTTCCTTTTGTAGTTATTTTGTGGTCAACGATTGTTGCATTGATTCTTGCTATTGTATGGCCGAATGTCCAAGCAGGGATCAATAACTTTGGATTGTGGATTGCAGAGTCAAAAGAAAGCGCTCCGATTTTAGCACCATTCCTATATGGTACATTGGAACGTCTATTGTTACCATTTGGCTTACATCACATGTTGACGATCCCAATCAATTATACGCAGCTGGGTGGTACCTATGAGATATTATCTGGTGCGCAAGCGGGAACACAAGTATTTGGACAAGATCCTTTATGGTTGGCGTGGGCGACTGATTTGGTCAACTTGAAAGGCGCCGGCGACATGTCGCAATATGAATTCGTATTGACGAACTGGACACCTGCTCGTTTTAAAGTGGGACAAATGATTGGTTCTTCCGGTATCTTGATGGGATTAGCACTAGCGATGTACCGTAATGTTGATCCAGACAAAAAGTCTAAATATAAATCAATGTATTTTTCAGCAGCACTTGCAGTTTTCTTAACAGGTGTAACCGAACCATTAGAGTTCATGTTCATGTTTGCAGCTGTACCTCTTTACATTGTTTATTCTGTGATCCAAGGGGCAGCTTTTGCAATGGCAGATATTCTACCTTTACGTGTCCATTCATTTGGGAACATTGAACTATTGACACGTACACCATTAGCGATCAAAGCAGGATTAGGTATCGACTTGCTCAATTTTGTTATCTGTGTCATATTATTTGGAGTATTGACGTATTTTGTGGCAAACTTTTTGATCAAAAAATTCAATTATGCTACACCAGGACGTAATGGGAACTATGATAACGACAGTGAAGAAACGCCGTCAGGTTCTGCAACTAATGCAGATCAACAAATCATTAAGATCATCCATTTGTTAGGCGGAAAAGAAAACATCAAGGATGTAGATGCTTGTATGACTCGTTTACGTGTCAGCGTCGAGGATCCTGGGAAAGTCGGTTCAGAAGAAGAATGGAAACGTGCTGGAGCGATGGGCTTGATCGTTAAGGACAAAGGTGTGCAAGCCGTGTATGGACCAAAAGCGGATGTGTTGAAATCGGATATTGAAGATTTACTACAATCAGGCGCTGATATTCCAGAGCCAACAGTTGAGGCAACAAATAAAAATGAGAAGAATGAAGAGAAACATGTTTTAGGTATCGAAAAAGAATTATTCACTGTAGCAACTGGTGAGGTAATTGCTTTAACAGATGTGAATGATCCAGTCTTTTCACAAAAGATGATGGGTGATGGCTTTGCTGTCATTCCTGCCACCGGAGAAGTGACGGCACCACTTTCTGGTAAAATCGTGAGTGTCTTCCCAACCAAGCATGCAATTGGCATGCAAACAGCAGAAGGAGCAGATGTTTTGATCCATATGGGACTGGATACTGTTCATATGAGCCAGCCAGCGTTTGAGATCTTAGTTTCTGAAGGCCAAGAAGTAGTAGCAGGAACAACGATTGCTCAGATGAATCTAGATGCAATCAAGAACGAAGGGAAAGAAACGACGATCATAGTAGTCTTTACAGATGACAAAGTCAATGGGCTGACCATCAATAAATTAGGAGACACTGAACGAGGAACAGTGATCGGGAAAATAAACTTGTAAAGAATCACAGAAGTTCATGTGTGTATTTCATATCGAAAGAATGTGTTCGATGTGTGTAACTCCTAGAAGTAAGCCGATAATCCCGAAATTGCTTTTCCTATTTCAGGGATTATTGGCTTATTTTTTGAATAAACTACTTTGGGATCTTTACCTATATGGATCCAGAAGGTGGGAGCAATGTTTCGACCCATCCCATTAAGAAGGAGAATTATATGAAAATAATGACGTTGAATACGCATAGTTGGTTAGAAGAGGAACCACAAGAAAAATTAAAACAGATCGCTCAAAAAATCTGTCATGAACAATATGATGTGATCGCATTGCAAGAAGTCAATCAAACGATGGACGCAAAACGACTAACCAGTGAGCAGCTGAAGAATTTTAGTCAGGTGCAGGAACAAACGCCTGTCCGCTCGGATAACTTTGCCTATTGCTTGATCCAGCTCTTAGCAGAACAAGGTGAAACTTACTATTGGAGTTGGGAAATGAGTCATATCGGCTATGCTATCTATGAGGAAGGCAATGCGCTTCTTTCCAAACAACCACTAACTAGTCAAACGCACCTAGTCTCCGAAACAAAAGAAAAAGAGGATTACCATACTCGAAAAATATTAGTAGGTCAAACCTCTGTCAAAACACAATGTATTACTGTAGCAAGTTGTCATTTTTCTTGGTGGGTAGATGAAAAAAGCGGATTTGCATTTGAGTGGAAAGAATTAGAAGCAAGTTTAGCGCCTCTTACAACACCACTGTATCTATTAGGGGATTTCAACAATCCTGCTGAAGGCAGCGGGTACGATTTAGTGGCAAAAAGTCAGTTGCCTATTCGTGATGCTTATACAATCGCGCAAAAAAAACAAGCTGAAGCAACGATCGAAAAGAGAATCGATGGCTGGGAAAACAATAAAGAGGGGCTACGTGTCGACTATATTTATGTACCACAAGATTGCTTTGTTACAAGTTATCAACGTATTTTTGACGGGGAAAATGGCCCGATTGTCAGTGATCATTATGGGGTAGCAGTCACGTTGGAGTGAAGAGAAACGAAGGAATATTGTCACAATAAGAATATGGGACAAATCTAAAAATCAGGTTTGCTACAGACTCTCGAATAAACGACGGGAGCAGAAGCAACTCCTTCTTAAATAAGCCGAAATGAACAAAAATTTGAAAAGCAATTTTCGTTCATTTCTTCTTATTTCTCAGAGTTAAACACTTCTGTCCTAACCTCTCTCAAATAAACGACGTCCGAAAGGCAGGTTTTTCGGAAATTTAAAAAAAACGAGCAATACAAAAAATGTATTGTTCGTTTTTTCTCTAATTTCTCATAAACGATTTTTGTCTCGACCTCATTTTTTTATGAATGTATCCGACTTCTAATAAACATGATGAATAAAATCAGCCAACCAATGAAGGTCAACCCGATGATGAAATAAAAGAAGAGCGGCAAGTCATAATATAAGGTGATCTCATTGATACCATTATGCTGTTTGACGATTGGCGTACCGATGTCTGTCAATTCATATACTATGTATATAGTTAAGCTTTATATAATGGAACTGTATATTAAGAGGAGTGTCTTTATATGATTAGAAATCCATATTTACCTTTAACTGAAACAACTTTTTATATTCTGCTAGTTTTAACTACACCTGCTCATGGATATGCTATTATTCAAGAAATTGATAAGTTAAGCGAGGGATCAGTTAAGGTAGCTGCTGGAACTATGTACGGAGCGATTGAAAATTTACTTAAACTTAATTGGATAGAAGAAATTCCAAGTAGGGAAAAAAGAAGAAGAGTTTACAAAATTACTGATCTGGGAGAAGAAGTCTTAAGACTAGAAATAGAACGTCTAGGAAGTTTGATTAAGCTATCTTCTGATTTTGGATATTAGGAGGAGATAACATGAAAAAATTTAGAATTTTCTTATCCTTAAAAAAAAAGAAGAATGGATTAATTCTATACAAGAAGAAGGTTATAGGTTAGTTTCTGTTAGTTCAGTGGTGCCTATATATACTTTTGAAAAATTGGCTAGTAAAGAAAAGTTTATTCCTTATGTGCGCCTTGATTTTAGAGAAAAAAGTATGGGAAAAATAAAATATGAAGATTATGTAACATTGTTTTCTGATAGTGGTTGGAAACTAATAAAGGGAAGTCGTTCTGGTGGCGCTCAGTATTTTCAGCAAGAATATCCTGATGTAACAAGGGACATATTTTCTGACACTGATTCTCAAGAAAGTGTAAAGAAAAGATATGTAAAATATGGTTATACTTATGGAACTCTATTTTTATTGTATTTCTTTATTTTTTTTAGTAGTAATTCTTGGAATTTGGATAAGATATTGAACTTTAAATCATGGTATTTTACCCAAGGTTTATGGGAAATGGAGGGTATGTGGTTTTGGAAAGCGTTCATTTTTGAAACTCCGTTTGTTTTACTCCGTGTATTACCGTTATTTTTCTTTCTGTTTTTGGGTATCTATTATCTTTTACGTTCACTTATAAATGATGATTCAACAGTGATAACAAAATATTTTGTGTAAATAGAAAAAAGGAAGTCCCTTGTGTA
>OLPP01001045.1_pt1 | contig 12130 bp, 10 predicted proteins | sample 1643151 | NCBI WGS metagenome assembly OLPP01 (sample SAMEA3136679, study PRJEB25190) | human gut metagenome | biome: human gut; feature: human-associated habitat; material: faeces | place: Austria | collected 2013 | reverse complement strand
CAAAGTTGAGGTACATGGGATATAACAATAATAACGGATAATTGCGGAAGAACCTGCCGCACCGTAATATTCACTGTTTCGCCCATACATTATTCGTTTTATAACTTTGATTTTATTTACACTGCCTTCTGCTAAGCCATTATTATACGAATATATAATTCCATTTTTTACAGCAGTTAAGTCCTTTTTTATGCCATTTATAAATGTTTGAAGTTCAGGGATATCGTATTTTTGTGCTTCATTGATCCATTCATCTAATTTTGCAGGATTATTAGAAAATAGGACATTACAAAACTCTTTGGTTAATGCATACAGCTCACTTAATAAAGGATATTTTTTTAATACTTCCTGATACTGTTTGGCTGTGATTGTACCGATATCCTCGAGTTTTTTATAAACCAACTGGCATAAGGATTTTCTTTGCACATATTCAGAATGCGGCTTCTCTGTTTCGTTCTGTTCATACATTCGTGTTCTTTCTTTTTGCATAAACATTCGTAATTGAAAAATCAGGATTTAAATAATTTTGTATGGTTTTATAGGGATGATGCATTAGAGTGGCAATCTGCTCAATGGGATATCCCGCCAAGGCCATCTGTCTTGCTTCTTCTATTTCCTGTTCTTTTTGTTTTACTGCCAGCTGATGTTGCCGTTCCCTGGCAATTTCCTTGCTTTTAGGAACTTGGTCTTCTGGAATAGCAAGATATTTTTGGATTGTTTTAGGCGAAGAATGTAGCAATAACGCTATATCCGATATGGTCAGTCCTTCCCTGCGTTTTTCATGGGCGAATTTTATACGCAATGACCGGTTTGCAGTGTTATATAATGCTTTCATTTCATCCGTAATGCTTTCTGTTAATGGTATTTCAACCCTTGCAGGAAACTCACGAAATATATATTTACAGATAACTTCCGAAAGTCCCTTTATCAAGTGAAAACGGTCACTAATCTGTATGACATCAGGATGAGAATTTGTAGCAGCGGATGCGTATGTAATGGCTCCATCCCTTGAAATAACTTCGATATTGTGAAACGTTTTCAACCAGTTGCAGACATCATTTGTGTCTCTTGACGGAATCATATCAATAATTCGATGATTCTCTAAATTTATCATAAATGTTCCATAAGAGAATCTTTTACGGAGCGCAAAATCATCCACACATATCATTTTTACAGAAGATTTATCCACAATGGATGGCATTTTTTTAAGCAGATCGCAGATGCTGCTTTTACAAACTGTAATATTTTCACTTTTTAAAAGTTTAGAAGCATTCAACGAGCTTAGCTGGGATGATGTATATAAAATATTTTGGATTAACCGGTTCGTTTTTTTCGATTTAGCAGTCACAAATGGATGTTTCTCTGAAAAAGTTTTGTGAGAACAGTCCGGATTCATACATCGCATTTTCCTGGTATCGACTAACAGGATGACCTTTTTTCCTTGCATAGGAAGATCTTGAATTTCTCTTTGATAAATAGAATGAACTTTAGATGTTTTGCTTCCACAAAACGGACATTCTAATTCAGTTATTGTTGATGCAATATGAAAAATCACTTTATTTTCTTTTATGCGATATTGTATTAGTTCATAGGCTGGGTCAAGTAACTTAATAAATTCGTCCATACAGATAACCTTCCTAGTAAATATATTTTGAATATATTATATAACTTCAATACATTAATTTCAACCAATAACGGAAAGAACCGTTCTACCGTTTACCATCTGGCCTTCTCCTGTGCGCACTGTATTATCTGGTCTGGTCTTTTCTCATCTGCCGGATGATCTTTTCCTGTGTCTGGCAGAGTTCTTCCTGGACTCGCTATGCTTTTGTCAGTGTTGCAATATGTTCTTCTAAGTAATGGTTTCTTTCTTTTAATATCTGGATCATATCGTCCTGGCTTTTTACAAGCTGGTTCTGCTTTTGGAATGTATCATCAAACATACTGCACTGCTGTTCTAATTTCCGGCATCTGTATTTTAATGCCTGGATCTCTTTTTCGTATTGGTTCATTATCTTACTCCTGAAATCGTTGAAATCTATACACACATTATAAGGGAAAAGCCGCAAAAAAGCGAATCCGAGTGAATGTGGATAAAGTGAAAATGACGGATAAAAAACAGTACATATTTTGTGGATAAAAAGGATCTCCATATGACTGAAACAGGAAAAGTATTCCTGCGCTATCTGTATAAGCGTTTCTGGTGGAAGGTTATCCACCATAGAAAAAAACTCTTTCGCATTATCCACAAAAGAGCTTTTGAGACATCAATGAAAAAATTAAAATTCGTCATTTTTATTAATGCCCCCTGCAAGGGTCTGAACCAATGGTATTTAGATAAATAAAGCATATTCCGGAGATTACTTGACATTTAAAAAGAAATGCCTTGAAAAATTTATGAAATATGAAAATGGTTAAATTCTTGTTCGTTTTGCCAACGACAAATAAGCAGATTTTCATCTGCTTGAAAAAGTGATATACTATCAGTTGATGATACTGTTTAGGAAACACGGTATATCAGATATTTGGGTTTTCTGAAATGAGCCGTTTTAAGTCTTGGGAATTGTCGATCGCAGCGGATCGGGACTAATTCCTTTTGTAACAGTGCCATCACATTTATGGAATCTGTCTCCGTGTGGAGACGGAGATAGATTCTGCATATATGTGCAGCAAGCGTAAAGTTTACTTTATAGGAATATTTACGTTTCCCATGAACGACTACAGTATGAGCAACAAGAAGTTCCGTGGCATTATAAGCGATAAACTTCGCCCATATTTCCTGTTTTATAAAATCAGGTTTATAGCTGTGATAATGACTTAATCCAATCGTATATTTCAATTTTCGAAAAGAGGATTCGATCCCCCATCTGGAATTATAGATTTCTTTAAGCTTTTCAACAGGAAAGTTTTTTTCCGGAAGATTTGTCACAAGGCATTCATAAGTATCTTCTGATATTGGAAACCGTACGATCCGAAAAGTCAGATCATAAGTATCTTCTGAGCCATATTTTATGTAGTCAAAAGAAGCTGCCTGGTCAACATATCTTCGGTAAAAACCATCTTTGATTTTTATAGATTTACGATGGGATCTCGTAAGAGTTACGTCAACAGTTATATCAAATGTATCAGAATCCGGAAAAACAAAGTTCCCAATCAACCCTTTGCTTGTAATGTCTTTTGTACGAAAAACAAAATACTGTTCTTTTTCGATCACGTGAGCCATGTTGTTATAAGAGCAATACCCTCTGTCCCCGATAAAAATAGTTCTTTGATCCGGGTGAGGGATATGTCTGTCTACAAGCTGGCAAAAAGCAAGGAACTCATCTTTTTTGTGTGCAGACTGAAGAATGGCATCGGTATAGATCCGTTTATTTATGTCATAAAAGGCATTAATGTGTATGCTGTAAAAGCCGGAGGCAGAATGTCCTTCTGAGATAAAATAATCATCAGACGAATACTTTGAAAAGCTGAAAAAAGAAGTAGTAGAACCATCAGCAGCAATGTATTGATACTGCTGTTCCTGCTTTGAAAGTTCAAGCTTTTCGGAAGAAGAAGTAAACTCATGGAATACAGCTTCCAGAGCCTCTGGCATCATTTGGGAACGCCTTTGATTTAGGGCAGATATAGAAGGGAGATCCTCTGACATTTGAAAGAAATCCAGAAATTCGCATTTCGTGGATGAAGCGCCTTGAGAAATAAGGAACGAAATAACATGATCTGGGGAAAGTTTTCGTATACGAGAATAATCGCGTCCCGGATTATAAACAAAGGAATCCATATGCGATGTAACCGTTGCTATAGAATGCTTAAGAGTATCTTTAAGTTTTAAATGGAACATAGGTATGTGCCTCCTGAATTAGAAAAATTTTAATTTCTAATTCAAAGGCCGCTCTCATTACCTCACAATAATATCAGTAATGAGAGCGGCCGCAGATTCCAGCTTAAAAGTCAAGGCTTTTGTAATCTTTTTGTTAGACCCTTAAGACTAACTAAGGGTATAGATTATCTAAATACCATTGGGGTCTGAACAGTAACGCAGGTTTTATGCGACCTGCAGGTACTTTTTCCGATATCCAACTGTCAAACTCCCGGAGAAAATATATATATTTTTTATAAAAATGCATGAACCAAAAATCTCTGTTCGTTTACGATAAATGTTGAAAAAATACTAATCATGACGTATAATAAAAACAAAACTATAAATGAGCAAATTTGAAAAATTTCACAAAATTATTCTGCCAAAAGATCCGTAGTACTTTTGAGTTTGTTTGAACACTTTCATTATACAACAGCTGGAATTGAGGCATCTTTCTTACAAAATTACGAACTTGTTCATTTATAGAACAAAATTATAGGATATTTTTTAATAAAATTCAATCTGTGAGGAGGTATTATAATGGATCAATATGAAAAGAAAAAAGCTGTATATACAGCATATTCTAAATTTTTTTTCTATGATAAAATGCAAATTTCAGCCTATGTTTTAGAAGAAGGATATATTCCATTAAATCCTTTTACAAATTGGGGTTATTTTATGGATGATATGGTTGATAGAGATTTGGTTGTGAGAGGTAATAATAATTTGATTTATATGGCGGAAGAGATTTGGACTTTTGGACCTATTGCAGATGGTGTATATGCGGAAGTCCAACTTGCAAATAAACTCGCAAAAAAAGTTAGACATTTTTCTTTAGGAAAAAAAATTTCTGATATTCATTCAATAGAGAAAAATGAATTGATTTTTGAAGATGAATTATTAGGAAAATTCAGTTTGGCTGATATTAATAGAGAGTTTGGCATTAAATAGGCTATAACTGATACATAAAATCACGGATTTATTTAAAATCATGAGGAATTTTACTATGGTAGCGAATGATGCCCAAATATATGATTGTGCGGTGATTGGTTTAGGACCTGCTGGAATGATGACCGTTTGGAATTTGAAAAAAAGCGGAAAAAGTGTAATAGGTATTGACAGGGGGAAAGCTTATGATCAACGTATTCGATTAAAGCCTTTAGATGTGGCCAATGGTTTTGGTGGTGCTGGTCTATTTTCTGATGGAAAATTGTCATTTTATCCGGCTGCTAGTAAGTTGTGGGAAAATATGGATTATCATATTTTGAAACAATCTTATTCGATTTTAGAATCTTTGTTCATGAAATTTAATTATGCTATTCCTAAATGGAAAGACAGTTGGACTTCTACAGACTATGTTGTTAAAGAACATACGAAAATAAATACCGTTCAATATCTTGATTCTTTAACCTGTGTAAATTTTGTAAAAGGGATTTATGCGGATATTAGCGAGAGTATAATGTTAGAAACAGAGGTGGTACGTATTCGATGTTTAAATCATGATTTGTTTTATGTGTATTTTAATAATAATAAATTTATTAAAACTCGTAGTATCGTATTGGCTACAGGAAAATTAGGAAATACAATCATGACTAATATTGATAACGTTGCTATTTTTACTAAATTTAGAGCTGAAGGTGGAATACGTGTAGAAACAGACAATTGCAATTTTATCCCATATTCATTAAAACAGTTGGATTATAAATATATCGAAAGACTTCCAGATGGGGCAGAATTTAGGACTTTCTGTTGTTGCAAGGATGGAAAAGTAATAGAATCTGATTATTTCCATAAAAAATCATATAATGGGACAATTACGGATTCACCTACTGGTCAATCAAATGTTGGATTGACCATACGTTGTGAAAATCGAAATAGTATTCTTGCAAATGAACTTATGAGTTTTTTTGAAAAAGATACGTTTTTGTTTCAATTAAGTGAACAAAAGAAAAATTATAATTTGGGTGATAATATAGATTATATCGTAAAGAATAGAATTCATTGTGTGCTAAAAGATAACGATTATCACACAAATATTTATGGACCTGAAATAGAATATTGTGGAGAATATCCGATTTTTGATTGGAAAACATTAAAAATAGATAATTGTCCAATATGGGTGGTAGGAGATTTATCAGCACAGTATAGAGGGATAATTGCTGCGTTGCTCAGTGGAATTTATGCAGCGCTTGTTTTATTAAAAAGGTAGAATGACGAAATGTGGCAAAATGATAGATACATATATTTACATATGTTCGACAGGGAACTTCGAAATTCCTTAGGGGCAGGAGTATCCTTTTCTGATAATCAGGCGATGGATATAATTTCTACCGCATTGTTTATGTCTTATATGCCGTTGTATGTTTCTTTTTCGCATATGTATGAGAGCTTAAATGATTTTCCATACACTATTCAATTTGCATTTGAATGTGAAAAAAATGGATTGCTTTACATGTTGACAAATATGAGGAATATTGACGAATTTATGTCATCACGGCGCTCCCTTTATCAATTTGATAAAAATCGTTATTCAAATTATTTTTCAGTAATAGATTATTTTTGGCCAACTGATACTATTATATTGCATGATGATACTACTAGTATTTTACGAAATAGTGTTCTTCAAAGTATAATAGGTGAAAAAGGTTTTTCAGCGGAAGTCGAAGAGGCTCTTTCCTGCCAATTAATAAAGAATAAAACAGATGCGATTACATTTAGTTTTTTTAAAAATGTGATAGATCGAAGTTATTCTTCGTTGTCAATAGATGAATATCAATATAAAAAAGCGGTATACAATATTCGTACTATTATCAGTAGGCAATATACTAAACGTTACCTTGGAGTTTATAATGGCACAATTATTTCTGGGATTTCTGGATTTAATTTATATGATGGGCTTGCATATGATTCTTTTTTAACTAATTACAAATTGTATAAGTATTTATTAAGTCCGCTTCTTAATCATGTTATTGACAAAACAATGCTACTTGAAATAAGAATATCGAATAAATCTCAGGTTATTATTAGATTACTACAATGGATTATTATTGGATTAGATAAGATTTCTAAGAGCAATGTTGATGTGGCTTGTTCTTATTTGAATCACTTAAATCTAATACAACAATTTATTGATGTGGATAATTATATTGAACAGTTGATTAGAATATTTAATATTGTGTTCAAAGAATGTGAAAAACAAGGGGGGCTTGAAAAAATGCAAACTAAAATTATGATTGTTGTTGCAACTCAGCTTGAATTGGATATGTTAATTAAAAAAATAAAAACTGAAGCATCAGTAGCCGCATCTATTGGTATGCTTTCCTATTTTTCCACGATTATTGGCAATAATCTAATTAATATTATCAAATGTCAAATGGGGCAAAGTGGTGTTGGCGGATCAATTTTAACGGTGGAGAATGCAATTAAGGAATTACATCCTGATTTTGTTATTATGAGTGGTATTGCTTGGGGGGCAAATAAAGAGAAGCAATCTATAGGAGACTTGCTTATTACTACACAGGTGTGGGATTATGACTTAGAGAAAATAAAAAGTGATGGGACAACTATTTCGAGAGGGGCTATTACGCCGGCTTCTCCTAGATTGGTGCAGATGTTAGAAACTTTGTCGGTTACTATTAATGAATATTCAACTTATTTTGGAGTTGTTGCCTCTGGAAGTAAACTGTTGGATAATCAGGAATTTGTAACGAAGTTATTATTAGAACAACCAGAAATTATTGGTGGTGATATGGAAAGTGCGGGTGTTGCTGCTGTATGTAATCGTAATAATATAGACTGGGTTGTTGTTAAAGGTATATGTGATTGGGGATTTGACAAAAATATCAATAAAAATGAGTATCAAATTAAAGCAGCAAATAATTCTTCAGATATTATTTTGAGATTAATGCAGCAAATGACAATTACGATTTAATAATTAAGCGTCGAAATTGTATTTGAAATGCGATGTTAAAAGAAAGGAAATATATGATAATTATTTCTTGATTGTCATATAAGAATATCATGAAATTATGGAAAATATATGAAAATGATATACCATTACATATACTTGAAGTGGCGAGTACACCAACAATGCAGAGACTAAAGCATATAGGAATGAGCTGTGGATGTGAGTATACTAGTTTTGCTAGATTTCAAAAATGTCCAACGTATACCAGATATGACCATAGTCTTGGAGTTGCTTTGATTATTTGGCATTTTACAAGAGATATAAAACAATCCATAGCAGGTTTATTACATGATGTTGCAACACCGGTATTTGCACATGTAGTTGATTTTTTGCATAACGATTATTTAAAACAGGAATATACGGAATCGAATACAGAATCTATTATTTTATCAGATAAACAATTGGTTTCTATATTAACGAAATATAATCTTTCAGTAAATGATGTTAAGGATTATCATAAGTATCCAATAGCAGATAATGATGCACCTAAGTTGTCAGCAGATAGATTAGAATATACATTAGGAAATTTGGTGCATTATGGATTGCGCACGAAGGATATAGTTGTACGCTATTATAACAATATTATAGTAAAAAGAAATGAATATGGAACTCCAGAGTTAATGTTTAAAGACATGGATATTGCTGAATCTTTTTCAAGAGATTCATTATTATGTTCTAAAGTATATACTTCGGATGAAGATAGATACTCGATGCAGGTACTTGCAAATATTTTACGAAATGCAATGAGTGATCATGTAATTAACGAGATTGATCTTTATACAACTGAAAAATTTGTTATTCAAAAACTACAGTTGAATAATAAATATAATAAAAAATGGAAGATATATTGTTCGTATTCAAAAGTTATTACTAGTCCCATACAACAATTTGATAAAGAATGGATATATGTAAATGCAAAAAAAAGATATATTAATCCCAGTGTTGTGGGAAAAGGGCGTGTATCTAATATATCTAGTATATTTGAAAATGAATTATTGTCATACCAGCAGGAAGAATTTAATTATTGGATTTGTGGAATATGTGATTCTTAATTTCAACAGGGTAATTATCCGAGACTGATCAGACCGTGTGTCCAGCTAAGGGTATATAGTCTGGTGGGTGAAAGCCCCACCAAATAAGCTGCTAACCACAGCATTTGAAGCGAGTCTTGAGTCTGCCACGGTAACGTTGCACATTGGGGTCAGACCCCGATAAGAGATAGTATTTTTTTACCTAAAGAGTATTGAACGAAATACTGACTGATATTGAAGCCAAACTCTATGAGCGCGTGAGGGACAAATAAAAAATTAAATCAGACTTAAAAGCTTTGTGAAAGAAATTTAAAGGACGTAAGAAGACACGCTGGATCAGGTACTTGATAGCAAGTCAAAATGAGAAATTCCAATACACCTGAGCATGGTATAATAGAAAAAAGAGAAGGATATTACTTAAATGTTAGGAAGAAAAGTACTTTCAGATAAATATGTTACAAAGTTATATACAATTTTTGAACACAAAAAGTGGAAGATACAGGAAGATGGAGAATATTCAGTCTTTGATAGATTTTGTAGTAGGTTAGCAGAACTGGAAAATGATGAAGAAAGAGATTTGATAATTGAACTTACAAACGAATTTTTGTGGATTCCGTCTAATATGTATGAAGAATATTTATTGAAAGCATTAAAAAAATTATTTGAAAGTAAAGAGTGGGAGCCAGAGAAAGGAAAAAATATTTATATATGTCCATTATTATCAGAAGAAGATTTTGGAAAATTAAAAAGTAGTACGTATATGTTATATTTGTGTCAAAGTATATTAATGCGAACATATTCTGCGTTTCAAGAAGAACAGATACGTATTTGCGAAACACCAAAAGTATTAAAGTCACATGAAGATAAAATAGGTTCATTAATTCTAATAGATGATTTTATTGGAAGTGGAGAAACTGCTTTAGAATGTTTGGAATATTTAAATTTTTTAAATAAGAAAATACATATTGTATCTTTGGTAGCACAAGAAGAGGGAATAAATAATATTAATAAGAAAAACATCTCGGTATTTACTGCGGTGTCAAGAAAAAAGGCTATAACTGATTTATATCCGGAATCAGAGGCAAAAAAGAAAATTGAAGAAATGGTAAAGATTAGTAAACACTTACATGCTCCTAAGGGGATGCAATTAGGCTATGCGAACACAGAAAGTTTAGTAGCAATGATAAAAGCACCTAATAATACATTTCCTGTGTACTGGTATGAGCATAAAAAAAATTCTTATGCACCATTTGTAAGAAAGGAAAATGTAAAAGTAATAAGGAGTTAGGGGAAATGAAAGAATCCACAGAATTTTTAATATTAGATACTATAAAAAAACATTCTTCTATTATGCCTTTATTTACTGCGGGCTATTCCTATTCAAAGGTAATTGAGTGGGTTCGCCAGTTAGAAAAAGATGGAAAAATATGTTACAATGAAATGGATCAAAAAGTACTAAGCGAGGAAGGTTTAGCTAGATGGAAGATTATAAAGAAGAAAAAAAATAGATTTACAATTTTGCCATTAAATAGTTACAAAGTAAAGAAGATGGATATAGACGAGATATATTTACCGTGATATAATATAAATAGCCTTTGGAATCTTTAGACTTAGCACTTATGTGCGGGATTAGCGAGTCGTTAATCTTTGAGGAACTTACTTTTCGAGCCGATGTAATACTTGTCCAGGATTTTACAGGAGTAAAATCCAGAACAAGTATTACGGGTCGTGATTTTGTTCCAAAATCACTCTTATATTTCTTTTCTACGAAAAGAAATATACGATATTTTTGGTAAAGATTTCAAAGGTTTTTGAAATGGTGAAAAAATGGAATGGATAGAATATAAATTAAAATTTATTAAGGTTGCACAAAGAAATAATAAAAATAAAAAATATTGTGATCAATGGTTAAAATATGCAAAAAATTTGTGGGAACGTGATATGCCAATTATCTTTACGCAGGGTCATCTTTGTGCATTATTAGGGTATGAACCAGTATATTTGTATGCGGTTTCGAATTCGCCTCACAATTTTTATCATTGTTATCAAGTGCCTAAAAAAAGTGGTGGAAAAAGAAGCATATCTGAACCGCTTCCGAATTTGAAAGAAATACAGAGATGGATTTTAGAGAATATTCTGTATAAATTTGAGATAAGTCCATATGCGAAAGCTTATATAAAAGATAAATCTATTAAAGATAATGTTCGTTTTCATAGAAGACAGAGAAAAGTATTGTCACTAGATGTCAAGAATTTTTATGATCATTTAACAGATTGGATGGTTTATCAATTATTTATCGAGGTGGGGTATAGTGAATCTGTGGCAATGATGTTGACAAATTTGTGTTGTTTAGAGGGATGTTTACCACAAGGTGCGCCTACTAGTGCTGCGTTATCAAATATCTTGATGAAAGGTTTTGATTATAAAATAGGCGATTTTTGTAAAATGTCCCAAATTCGTTTTACAAGATATGCAGATGATATGACTTTTTCAGGTGATTTTGATGAGGTAAAGGTAATTTCATTTGTTAAGAAAAATTTAAAGGACTTACAATTGACTATAAATGATGCAAAGACAAGAGTACGAAAACAAGGACAACAACAGGAAGTGACGGGTATAGTAGTAAACTATAAACCACAACTTGCAAAAAGTGTTAGAAAAGATATTCGTAAAAATGTATATTATATAAATAAATATGGACTGCAATCACATTTAAAGTATGTACACGAGGAACGTAGTAATTATCTTGAACATTTATTTGGATTAATAAATTATGCACTATTTATCAATCCGAAGGATGGAGAAATGAAGAGGTATAAAAGTGATATAAAATATTTTATGAAAAAGGAGGCGTTGGAGTCAAACACTATAAGGGTACACTGATGAAAGAATTCGACACACATTGGATATTTTTAAAGAACTGTGGTAAGTAATCATCCGTATCTGTTTTTTTGTTTTTTATTCTGCTACAATCTCCTTAAAACTCAGGAGGTATTCTATATCACTATGAATAAAGAAGAAAAAGCAAAACTCTGGTCTGACCGTATCCAACAATACCAGACCAGTGGACAAAACATTGGGGTCTGACCCCAATGTGGTCAACCTAGCGTCAACTTAGGGGCATATTAGCGAATATCCTCTAATGCAAACTACAAAATTAATCGGTTTATGACAGAAAACAGTTGCTGTTTTGTTGGAAACCAGAAGATTCATAAAAATTGCCGCACTTAAATAAGCCTATTGATGAATGCTGGCTCTATTTTAAAAAGAAGCTTT
>OLPP01001038.1_pt1 | contig 12304 bp, 8 predicted proteins | sample 1643151 | NCBI WGS metagenome assembly OLPP01 (sample SAMEA3136679, study PRJEB25190) | human gut metagenome | biome: human gut; feature: human-associated habitat; material: faeces | place: Austria | collected 2013 | reverse complement strand
CGCGGATGGCGAAAATCAGCAGAAACAGAAACGCCAGCACGAACCCCATGCCGAGGAACATCAGGGTGAAGCCTTCACCCAGCAGAACTGCATCACTCATGAAAAGATCCAAAAGTAAGGGCACGATGGCGTGCCTGAAGGCTAACCAAACGATACTTCCGGCTAAGGAGTAGGGTGGATTTCCCGAAGCCGCCCCCGGCTCTGGACCCTAAAAAGCACCGCTGTGGTTGACGCTCAAACATCGCCATCGTGCGTGTTGGTTACATCATCATGCCGAACACGATGCTGGCGATGACCAGCACAATACCGCCGCCCAGACGGGAGGAGATTTGCGCATAAGAGATAAGATTCATACGGTTACAGGCCGAGAGCACTTCCAGGTCGCCCGAGCCGCCGCGGTTGGCCATGCACAGACCGGCGGTGATCGCGGACTCAATCGGGAAGAAGCCAATCATCCAGCCGCCGACGGCTGCGCCGACGACCGCACCCACCACGATCACCGCCGCGATGATGACGTTCGCGAAGGTAATCGCGTCGATAATTTCCTGCAGGTCGGTGTAGCACACGCCGACGCCGACCATCAGTACCCACAGCAGCTGCTTAGAGAAGAAGTCAGACAGGCGTTTGGCCCCGGCTTTGATCTCCGGCGAGCAGAGGCCGGAAGCGTTCAGCGCCGCGACGATCAGCACCATCCAGGCGAAATAGTGGATAGAGACGCCGCCAATGCTTGGCAAAATTTTCTTGGCAATAACGTAGGCCAGCAGGAAACAGGTGGTGGCGAGCACCAGGCCGACGGCGGTTTCGCGATGGGTAATCTGGCCCGCTTTTTCATCGTCGTCGACTTTAAAGGAGGCTTTACGCACCAGTTCGCCTTCACCGCTCAGCCTGGTGTGTTTTTTACCGATAATATCGAGGAGTGCAGCAAAGACGATGGCAAAGATGTTGGCGATGGTCAGGATAGCAATCGCGGTGGAGTAGTACTCTTCACGCGAACGGCCGGTGACGGAGTGATAAATTTCAGACAGCGGCACCGCGCCCGCGCCGTTGCCGCCGCCCATAATCGGCAGGACGTACAGCATCATGATGCGGTCGATGGAGATACCGAAGCACAGGCCAATGATAATCCCGAAGATGGATGCGCCGAGGATCCCCATTAAAATGGTCGGAATATAACCCAGCAGAGATTTCAGCAGCAGCTTACGGTTAACCGAGAGGATTGCGCCGGTAATCAATACTGCGATGAATAAGTTCAGGAAGTTACTTTTATCCATCACATTAGTGATCGCATCAATTTCTTTCTGGGTGAAAATGCCGGCGTAAACGAAATAGGCGGCCACGAGGAAGATCATCACCGGCGCGCCGCCAATATATTTATTGAAGATTGGCAGGCGTTTGCCAATTTCGCCAAAAACGGCGCCAATAATAAACATGATCGCAAAGCCACCAACAATGTCGGTCGGCAGGGCATTATAAAAGTGTGAAAGTAGTAAAGTGATTAACGCAAAGGCGTAAAGCGGTAGCGGCATGCCGAAGATTTTAAACCCCAGAATATCGCTAACCCCTTTTTTCTCCGCAGATGGAGCCTGGCTCATATTAGTCATATGACGTCACCCTGTTAAAAAAAGGAATATACACATCATCCTTCAAGCTGCCTCTTTGTTGGCAGCCTTCACTCACCCCAGTCACTTACTATGCGTAAGCTCCTGGGGATTCATTCAGTTACCGCCTCGATGCAACTTGAATGATTTTGTGTATTAATGCCGTTAGAAAAAACAATAATAGGACGGCGGCATAATAATAAATATGTTCCCCGGCGATATGTGATTATCTTCACTGATTAGTCGTGTTTTTAATTAATTTAATTGTTTTTATTCTGCTGAATTAATTAACAACATAAAAACCATAAAGCCAATTAAGGTACGCGGAAAAATGTGATTGAAATAAAAGAACCGCTGCGGGAACGATGGCGAAATACAGCTCGTTTTGGTCAATGAAGCGCGAAAAAAATGAATCTGATAGTAAAACGCGTCGCGGTACAGCTCGACCCACGGCGGCGAGAGGCCGTTGACCTCTTTCTTCATCAGCACCAGCTCACGCTGGAGGCGGACTGCGAATGGGCGATTATCGTCGAGTACCAGCGGCGCATTGTCGGCTGCGGCGCCATTGCCGGATGCGTCCTGAAGTGTATTGCCGTCGACCCGTCGCTGCAGGGGGAAGGGCTCAGCCTGAAGCTGCTGACTGAACTGATGACCCTGGCGTATGAGCTGGGCCGCAGCGAACTGTTTCTGTTCACTAAACCCTATAACGCGGCGCTCTTCTCCTGCGCCGGGTTCTGGCCTATCGCCCGCGCGGGGGAGCAGGCCGTGTTAATGGAAAATAGCCGCGAACGTCTGGCCCGCTATTGCCGCCAGCTTACGATGTATCGTCAGCCCGGCGAAAAAATCGGCGCCATCGTGATGAACGCCAATCCCTTTACCCTGGGGCATCGTTGGCTGGTGGAGCAGGCGGCTCAACGCTGCAACTGGCTGCATCTGTTCGTGGTGAAGGAGGATGCTTCGTTTTTCCGCTACCGCGATCGCGTGGCGCTGATTGAACAGGGGATCGCCGGGATCGCCAACGTGACCCTGCATCCGGGATCGGCCTATCTGATCTCGCGCGCCACTTTTCCCGGCTACTTCCTTAAAGACAAAGGCGTGGTTGACGATTGCCACAGCCAGATCGATCTGCAGCTCTTTCGCGAACGTTTAGCTCCGGCGCTGGGCGTGACCCACCGCTTTGTCGGCAGCGAACCGCTGTGTGAATTAACCCGTCGCTACAACCAGCGCATGCGCCAGCTGCTGGAAGCGCCCGGCGACGCGCCGGCGATTCAGGTGGTTGAGCTGGCGCGGGTTGAGAAAGAGGGCGCGCCCATTTCCGCTTCCCGGGTGCGCAGGCTGTATCAGCAGCGCCAGTGGTCGTCGATTGCGCCGCTGGTGCCGCCGGGAACCCTCTCTTTTCTGATGCATCTGGCGGAAAGCGAACACCAAACCGCCTGATTTACCTCCATAACTAAGGATCAGCCTCTATGGAAATGATGATTGACGCCCTGGCCGGCACGCTGGAATCCAGCGATGTGATGGTCAGGATCGGGCCTGCGAATGAGCCAGGTATTCAGCTTGAAATCGACAGCATTGTGAAGCAGCAGTTTGGCGCGGCGATTGAGCGGGTGGTCAGAGAGACGCTGACGCAGCTTGGCGTTACCCGGGCGAACGTCGTCGTCGATGATAAAGGCGCGCTCGAATGCGTACTGAAGGCTCGGGTTCAGGCCGCGGCGCTGCGCGCGGCGCAACAATCTCAACCGCACTGGAGTCAGCTATGAAACCTCGTCGCAGTATGCTGTTTATCCCCGGCGCCAACGCCGCGATGTTAAGCACCTCATTTGTTTACGGCGCTGACGCGGTGATGTTCGACCTCGAAGATGCTGTCTCGCTCCGTGAAAAAGATACCGCCCGCCTGCTGGTGCATCATGCGCTACAGCATCCGCTCTACCGGGACGTGGAAACCGTGGTGCGCATTAACCCGCTCAGCACGCCGTTTGGTCTCGCCGACCTTGAGGCGGTGGTGCGCGCGGGCGTCGATATGGTGCGCCTGCCCAAAACCGATAGCAAAGAAGATATCCATGAGCTGGAAGCGCACGTCGAGCGGATTGAGCGCGAATGCGGCCGGGAAGTGGGCAGCACGAAATTAATGGCGGCGATAGAGTCGGCGCTGGGCGTAGTGAACGCGGTTGAGATCGCTCGCGCCAGCCCGCGCCTGTCGGCCATCGCGCTGGCGGCCTTCGATTACGTTATGGATATGGGCACCAGCCGCGGCGATGGCACCGAACTGTTTTACGCCCGCTGCGCGGTGCTGCACGCGGCGCGCGTCGCCGGGATCGCGGCGTACGACGTGGTGTGGTCGGATATTAACAATGAAGAGGGTTTCCTCGCGGAAGCGAATCTGGCGAAGAATCTTGGCTTTAACGGTAAATCGCTGGTCAACCCGCGCCAGATTGAGCTGCTGCACCAGGTTTATGCCCCCACGCTGAAAGACGTTGAACATGCGCGGGAGGTGATCGCGGCGGCGGAAGAGGCGGAAGCGCGCGGTCTGGGCGTGGTATCGCTGAACGGCAAGATGATAGATGGACCGATTATCGATCATGCGCGCAAAGTCGTGGCGCTGTCGGCTTCCGGCATTCGTGATTAAGGAGTAAATAATGAAAGAGACCGTAGCAATGCTTAATCAGCAGTACGTGATGCCGGAAGGATTAGCGCCCTATGCGGGCGTGACGGCGCAGAGCCCGTGGCTGGCCAGCGAAAGCGAAAAGCGGCAGCGTAAAATCTGCGCCTCGCTGGAGGAGGCGATTCGCCGTTCCGGGCTGCAAAACGGTATGACCATCTCCTTCCATCACGCGTTTCGCGGCGGCGACAAGGTGGTCAATATGGTGGTGGCGAAGCTGGCTGAAATGGGTTTTCGCGATCTGACGCTGGCCTCAAGCTCGCTGATCGACGCCCACTGGCCGCTGATTGAACATATTAAGAATGGCGTGATCCGCCAGATTTACACCTCCGGTCTGCGCGGGAAGCTGGGGGAAGCGATCTCCGCCGGGCTGATGGAAAACCCGGTACAAATCCACTCTCACGGCGGCCGGGCGCATTTAGTGCAAACCGGTGAGCTACGCATTGATGTGGCGTTCCTCGGCGTGCCGTGCTGCGATGAGTATGGCAACGCCAACGGCTTTAGCGGTAAATCCCGCTGCGGATCGCTGGGCTACGCCAGAGTGGATGCCGAGGCCGCCGGATGCGTGGTGCTGCTCACCGAAGAGTGGGTGGATTATCCAAACTATCCGGCCAGCATCGCCCAGGATCGGGTCGATCTGATCGTGCAGGTCGACGAGGTCGGCGATCCGGCGAAAATCACCGCCGGGGCGATCCGTTTGACCAGCAACCCGCGCGAACTGCTGATCGCCCGCCAGGCGGCGAAGGTGATCGAACACTCTGGCTATTTCAAAGACGGTTTCTCATTGCAGACGGGGACCGGCGGCGCATCGCTGGCGGTGACCCGCTTCCTCGAAGATAAGATGCGTCGTAACAATATTACCGCCAGCTTTGGTCTGGGCGGGATCACCGGCACGATGGTCGATCTGCACGAAAAGGGTCTGATCAAAGCGCTGCTGGATACCCAGTCTTTTGACGGCGATGCCGCGCGTTCGCTGGCCAATAACCCTAACCATATTGAAATTTCCGCTAATCAGTACGCCAATCCCGGTTCGAAAGGCGTCTCCTGCGAACGCCTGAACGTGGTGATGCTGAGCGCGCTGGAGATCGATACCGGATTCAACGTTAACGTGATGACCGGCTCCAACGGCGTGCTGCGCGGGGCATCCGGCGGCCACAGCGATACGGCGGCAGGCGCGGATTTAACCATTATCACCGCGCCGCTGGTGCGTGGGCGTATTCCGTGCGTGGTGGAGAAGGTGCTGACTCGCGTGACGCCGGGCGCCAGCGTGGATGTGCTGGTCACCGATCACGGTATCGCCGTCAACCCGGCGCGTCAGGACCTGATTGATAACCTGCGTAACGCGGGTATCCCGCTGATGACCATTGAAGAGCTGCAGCAGCGCGCCGAACTGTTGACCGGCACGCCTGACCCGATCGAATTCACCGATCGGGTGGTGGCCGTGGTGCGCTATCGCGACGGTTCAGTGATTGATGTCATTCATCAGGTCAAAAGCGCCGGTTAAACGCGCTGAGGAGAAAGGCATGAGCGAAGTGATGATAAGCCAGCGTCGCCCGTTGAGCCGTCAAACGGTGACGGCGGAGGAGATGGTTTCTCGCGTGGAACGAGCGCTGCTGACCGAAGTCCGCCTGACGCCGAAACCGGGCCTGGTGGATATTCGTAACGCCGGCGCGCATCGGGATATGGATCTGGCCTCCTTTGAGGCCAGCACGGCGGCTGTCGCGCCATGGATGGAGAAGTTTTTCATTATGGGCCACGACACGGCCAATATCACGCCGGAGCAGGTATTGACGATGCTGCGTCCGGTGGGCATGGCGTGCGAGACGGATATGCTGGAGGCTACCGGCGGGGTGAATACCCATCGCGGCGCGATCTTCGCTTTTGGCCTGCTCAGCGCGGCGGCGGGAAGGCTGGTGGCCAGAGGGGAGCCGGTTGAACAGCACCGGGTTTGCGATCGGGTGGCCCGCTTCTGCCGCGGCCTGGTCGGGCGCGAGCTCTCCTCTCCAGAAGGAATGAAGGTCAGTAAAGGCGAAGGGCATTTCCTGCGCTACGGGCTCTCCGGCGCCAGAGGCGAAGCGGAAAGCGGCTTTCGCACCGTGCGCACTCAGGCGATGCCGGTCTTCAATCGCGTTATGGCGGACACCGGCGATACCAATCTGGCGTTACTGCAGACTCTGCTGCACCTGATGGCCTGGAATGACGATACCAATCTGGTGTCGCGCGGCGGGCTGGAAGGGCTCAATTTTGTGCAGCAGCAGGCGCAAAAGCTGCTGTGGGAAGGCGGGGTGCTGTCCGACGGCGGGATGGACGCGCTGCGCCGGCTGGATGATGAGCTGATTATTCGCCACCTTAGCCCGGGCGGCAGCGCCGACCTGCTGGCGGTCACCTGGTTCCTGTCCGGTTTCCCGGCCGGCGAGCTGTTCCTGCACTAATCGCTGCTTTTCTGTCGCCGTATTCCCCGGATTGGCCATACAGGGCCAATCCGGGGTTGCGGACTGCGCGCGCTCCTCGCTTCTCACTACTCCACGGCAAATTCCCGGCACAATCTTATAGTTTTTACTGATATCGGCGGCAGTTTGTCATAAATTTCTAATTATCGGTGTTTTTGAGTAGCGGCTCATCGTTGGGCTGGTTACTCTGAAAACAATTTACGTAGTGTTAACAAAAGAGAATAGCTATGCATGATGCACAAATCCGCGTGGCCATCGCGGGCGCGGGCGGCCGGATGGGACGCCAGTTAATTCAGGCGGTACAGCAGATGGACGGCGCGGCGCTTGGCGCGGCGCTGGAGCGCGAAGGTTCCTCGCTGCTCGGCAGCGATGCGGGCGAGCTGGCGGGCGCGGGCAGGTCAGGGGTGGTGGTGCAAAGCAGCCTTGAGGCGGTAAAAGACGATTTTGACGTTTTCATCGATTTTACCCGCCCGGAAGGCACGCTGGCCCATCTTGCGTTTTGCCGTCAACACGGCAAAGGCATGGTTATCGGCACCACCGGCTTTGACGACGCCGGGAAGCAGGCGATTCGCGACGCTTCGCAGGAGATCGCCATCGTGTTTGCCGCCAACTTCAGCGTCGGCGTCAACGTGATGCTTAAGCTGCTGGAAAAGGCGGCGAAGGTGATGGGCGACTATACCGATATTGAGATTATCGAAGCGCATCATCGTCACAAAGTCGACGCGCCATCGGGTACGGCGCTGGCGATGGGCGAGGCGATTGCCGGAGCCCTGGATAAAGATCTGAAAGCGTGTGCGGTCTACAGTCGCGAAGGCTATACCGGCGAACGCGTTCCCGGCACCATCGGCTTTGCGACCGTGCGCGCCGGGGATATCGTCGGCGAACATACGGCGATGTTTGCGGATATCGGCGAACGTATTGAGATCAGCCATAAGGCTTCCAGCCGAATGACTTTTGCAAATGGTGCCGTTCGTTCCGCTTTATGGATAAAAGGCAAGAAAAACGGTCTTTTTGATATGCGTGATGTGCTTGAGTTGAACTCTTTATAACGATTATTACCCATCGTGATGTGGTTATTGCTTTCAATAAGTAATTGATTGCAAGGGGCAATGTCTTATTGCCCTTTTTTATTTTTGGCGTTTAATCGATTTTTTATCGCCAGGCCTGAAAAATACTATCTTATCCGCCTTATTTTTGTTGTTTTATTGTAAATTTTGACCATCTGGTCTACTTTTTCAATCCCTGCCCGGCGATTTTACAAACATCCTCCTCCGCAAGCGTTTTCCCGGGCGAGTTAGGTGATCTTTTTGCCCGTTAAGGCAGGTATTGCTGAATAGTGGCCTGAAACAAGATTAAAAATATCCGCTTTAAGTTGACTTTTATCCGCCATCTCTCCAGAATGCCGCCGTTTGCCAAAATTCTGCGGGCAACAGATTTGCATTGATTCAGATCTACATTATGAATTAATATGCAAATAAAGTGAGTGGATATTCTCTGGAGGGTGTTTTGATTAAGTCAGCGCTATTGGTTCTGGAAGACGGAACCCAGTTTCACGGTCGGGCCATAGGGGCAACAGGTTCGGCGGTTGGGGAAGTCGTTTTCAATACTTCAATGACCGGTTATCAAGAAATCCTCACTGATCCTTCCTATTCCCGCCAAATCGTCACTCTAACTTATCCCCATATCGGCAACGTCGGCACCAATGCCGCCGATGAAGAAGCTTCTCAGGTACATGCGCAGGGTCTGGTCATTCGCGATCTGCCGCTGATTGCCAGCAACTTCCGCAATACCGAAGACCTCTCTTCTTATCTGAAGCGCCACAATATCGTGGCGATTGCCGATATCGATACCCGTAAGCTGACCCGCCTGCTGCGCGAAAAAGGCGCGCAGAACGGCTGCATCATCGCCGGCGATAGCCCGGATGCGCAGCTGGCGCTGGAAAAAGCGAAAGCGTTCCCGGGCCTCAACGGCATGGATCTGGCGAAGGAAGTGACCACCGCAGAAACCTACAGCTGGACGCAGGGGAGCTGGACGCTGGCGGGCGACCTGCCGGAAGCCAAAGCGGAAAGCGAGCTGCCGTTCCACGTGGTGGCCTACGATTTCGGCGCCAAGCGCAACATCCTGCGCATGCTGGTCGATCGCGGCTGCCGTCTGACGGTGGTGCCGGCAAAGACCTCCGCTGAAGAGGTGCTGAAAATGAATCCGGACGGTATCTTCCTGTCCAACGGTCCCGGCGATCCGGCGCCCTGCGACTACGCTATCGCAGCGATTGAGAAGTTCCTGGAGACCGATATTCCGGTATTCGGCATCTGCCTCGGCCACCAGCTGCTGGCTCTGGCGAGCGGCGCGAAGACCGTGAAGATGAAGTTCGGCCACCACGGCGGCAACCATCCGGTAAAAGATATTGATAACAACGTGGTGATGATCACCGCGCAGAACCACGGCTTTGCGGTGGATGAGGCGTCTATGCCCGCCCACCTGCGCGTGACCCACAAGTCGCTGTTCGACGGCACCCTGCAGGGGATTCACCGTACCGATAAACCGGCGTTCAGCTTCCAGGGACATCCGGAGGCGAGCCCTGGCCCGCACGATGCCGCACCGCTGTTCGACCATTTTATCGAATTAATTGAGCAGTACCGTCAGTCCGCGAAATAATCAGGAGTTAAGAGAGCCATGCCAAAACGTACAGATATAAAAAGCATCCTGATTCTGGGCGCGGGCCCGATTGTTATCGGTCAGGCGTGTGAGTTTGACTACTCCGGCGCCCAGGCGTGTAAAGCGCTGCGCGAAGAGGGCTACCGCGTTATTCTGGTGAACTCTAACCCGGCCACTATCATGACCGACCCGGAAATGGCTGATGCCACCTACATCGAGCCGATTCACTGGGAAGTGGTGCGCAAGATCATCGAGAAAGAGCGTCCGGATGCGGTTCTGCCGACCATGGGCGGCCAGACGGCGCTGAACTGCGCGCTGGAGCTGGAGCGTCAGGGCGTGCTTGAAGAGTTCGGCGTGACCATGATTGGCGCGACCGCCGACGCGATTGATAAAGCCGAAGACCGTCGCCGTTTCGACGTGGCGATGAAGAAAATCGGTCTCGATACCGCGCGTTCCGGTATCGCGCATACCATGGAAGAAGCGCTGGCGGTTGCCGCTGAAGTTGGCTTCCCGTGCATCATCCGTCCGTCCTTTACGATGGGCGGCACCGGCGGCGGTATCGCCTACAACCGCGAAGAGTTCGAAGAGATCTGCGAACGCGGTCTGGATCTCTCCCCGACCAACGAGCTGCTGATTGATGAATCGCTGATCGGCTGGAAAGAGTACGAGATGGAAGTAGTGCGTGATAAAAACGACAACTGCATCATCGTCTGCTCCATCGAAAACTTCGACGCGATGGGCATCCACACCGGCGACTCCATCACCGTGGCGCCGGCGCAGACCCTGACCGACAAAGAGTACCAAATCATGCGTAACGCTTCGATGGCGGTACTGCGTGAAATCGGCGTAGAAACCGGCGGCTCCAACGTTCAGTTCTCGGTGAACCCGAAAGATGGTCGCCTGATCGTTATCGAAATGAACCCGCGCGTCTCCCGCTCCTCGGCGCTGGCCTCGAAAGCCACCGGCTTCCCGATCGCTAAAGTGGCGGCGAAGCTGGCGGTTGGTTACACCCTTGATGAGCTGATGAACGATATCACCGGCGGCCGCACCCCGGCGTCGTTTGAGCCGTCCATCGACTACGTCGTGACCAAAATCCCACGCTTCAACTTTGAAAAATTCGTCGGCGCGAACGACCGTCTGACCACCCAGATGAAGTCGGTGGGCGAAGTGATGGCGATTGGCCGTACCCAGCAGGAGTCCCTGCAGAAAGCGCTGCGCGGCCTGGAAGTGGGCGCTACCGGTTTCGACCCGAAAGTGAGCCTCGATGACCCGGAAGCGCTGACCAAGATTCGCCGCGAGCTGAAAGACGCGGGCGCTGAGCGTATCTGGTACATCGCTGACGCTTTCCGCGCGGGCCTCTCCGTTGATGGCGTATTCAACCTGACCAATATCGACCGCTGGTTCCTGGTGCAGATTGAAGAGCTGGTGCGTCTGGAAGAGAAAGTGGCTGAAGTCGGTATTACCGGCCTCGACGCCGACTTCCTGCGTCAGCTCAAGCGTAAAGGCTTTGCCGATGCGCGTCTGGCGAAGCTGGCTGGCGTGCGCGAAGCGGAAATCCGCAAGCTGCGCGACCAGTATGACCTGCACCCGGTCTACAAGCGCGTGGATACCTGCGCGGCGGAATTCGCTACCGACACCGCCTACATGTACTCCACTTATGAAGACGAGTGCGAAGCCAACCCGTCCGTTGACCGCGACAAAATCATGGTGCTCGGCGGCGGCCCGAACCGTATCGGCCAGGGCATCGAGTTCGACTACTGCTGCGTCCATGCCTCCCTGGCGCTGCGCGAAGACGGCTACGAGACCATTATGGTCAACTGTAACCCGGAAACCGTCTCTACCGACTACGACACCTCCGACCGCCTCTACTTTGAGCCGGTGACGCTGGAAGACGTGCTGGAAATCGTGCGCATTGAGAAACCGAAAGGCGTTATCGTGCAGTACGGCGGCCAGACGCCGCTGAAGCTGGCCCGCGCTTTGGAAGAGGCCGGAGTGCCCATCATGGGCACGAGCCCGGATGCCATCGATCTGGCCGAGGATCGCGACCGGTTCGCCGCGCTGCTCGACTCGCTCGACATCGCCTACCCACGCTCGGCCATGGCCTCGGGGCTGGAAGAGGCCCGCTCTGCTGCCCGCGAGATCGGCTATCCCTTGCTCGTGCGCCCCAGCTACGTGCTCGGCGGCCGCGGCATGGAGATCGTGTACGACGATGCGCAGCTGGAGACCTATGTGAACCGCGCACTGAGTGAGGCGAAAGCCGACACCGTGGTGTCGGGGCGTCTTCCCTCCCCGTTGCTCATCGACAAGTTCCTGCAGGACGCCATCGAAATCGACGTCGATGCGCTGTTCGATGGCGAGGAACTGTATATCGGCGGCATCATGGAACACATTGAGGAGGCGGGCGTCCATTCCGGCGACGCTGCCTGTACATTGCCGCCGAGCACGCTGAGCGACGACCAGATTCGACGTCTGCGCGAGGCGACCCTGGCCATAGCCAAGGGTTGCCAGGTACGCGGTCTCATGAATGTGCAGTATGCCTTCATGGCCAACACGTTGTATGTGATCGAGGCGAATCCACGCGCTTCGCGCACCGTGCCGTTCGCATCCAAGGCCACCGGCGTGGCTCTGGCGAAGGCCGCGGCCCGCATCATGGCAGGCGAAACGATTGAGCAGCAGCGTGAGAACGGCTTGTTGCTGCCTTATGGCGATGGCGGCGATGTGCGCCTCGGCCAGCAGGTCGCCGTGAAGGAATCGGTGCTGCCGTTCAAGCGCTTCCGCACGCCGGTCGGCAAGACCGTCGACATTCTGCTTGGGCCCGAGATGCGTTCCACCGGCGAGGTGATGGGATTCGACCGCGATTTCCCGCATGCTTTCGCCAAGAGCCAGCTGGCCTCCTACGAGGGGGGACTGCCGACGAACGGCAACGTGTTCATCTCGGTGAA
>OLPP01001024.1_pt1 | contig 12515 bp, 10 predicted proteins | sample 1643151 | NCBI WGS metagenome assembly OLPP01 (sample SAMEA3136679, study PRJEB25190) | human gut metagenome | biome: human gut; feature: human-associated habitat; material: faeces | place: Austria | collected 2013 | reverse complement strand
CGTCCGCAAGTAACGATCGTAAATGGTGAGAATGCCGCTTCTGGACGTGGAATCACAGAAAAAATCTATAAAAAATTTTTGCAAGACGGTGTAGATGTCGTGACGATGGGAAATCATACGTGGGACAACCGCGGGATTTTTGAGTTTGTAAATGAAGCCAAAAAGATGGTTCGGCCGGCAAATTTTCCGGAAGGGACGCCTGGACAAGGGATGGTCTTTGTCAAAGTGAATCAAATCGAATTGGCAGTAATCAACATGCAAGCTCGTTCTTTCATGGTGGACTTGGATGATCCTTTTCGTAAAATGAAGGAACTAGTAGAAGAAGCTAGAAAACGTACGCCAATCATTTTTGTAGATTTTCATGGAGAAACAACAAGTGAAAAACAAGCGATGGGCTGGTTTTTAGATGGGAAAGTTTCAGCAGTGGTCGGTACACATACACATGTCCAGACAAATGATGCGCGAATTTTGCCAAAAGGCACAGCGTATCTGACAGATGTTGGGATGACAGGACCCTATGATGGTATTTTGGGTATGCGCAGAGAACCTGTGATCGAAAAGTTTCTGACCGCATTACCAAAACGTTTTGAAGTTGTCGAACAAGGCCGATCGATTTTAAGCGGCTGTATCTTAGAATTGGATGATACGACAGGTCATGCAAAAGAAATCCAGCTGATTCAAATCAATGAGGATCGACCGTTCATGGAGTAGAAAGAGAGGCAGTTTTTTGCAGCAGGAGCCGGAAATTCAAAAAGAAGTAAGGAAACTGACAAAACTTTTAAGAGAAAATGAAACGATCATTCGCTACAAAGAACTTGAAGAAAAGATCCATCAAAACCAGTATTTAACTGAGTTGAGAGAGAAAATCAAACAAGCGCAAAAAGAAGCTGTTCATTTTGCCCACTATGACAAACCAGCAGCAGAACAAGAAGCAATCAAGCGAGCGGATCAATTCATGAAAGAATTTGATCAGCATCCGCTTGTTATAGCTTATAGAAAACAGCTTTTGGAAGCAGATGATCTGCTTCATCATTTAACAACGATGATACAAGAAGAAATCAATGGACAAATAGAGGAGGAAAAACATGCCTCAAAAAACTAAAAACACTCCTATGATGGAACAATATCTAAGCATCAAGGCACAATACCAAGATGCTTTTTTGTTCTATCGTTTAGGAGACTTTTATGAATTATTTTATGAAGATGCGATCAAGGCATCACAGCTTTTGGAATTAACGTTGACGAGCAGAAATCGAAATGCAGAAGAACCTATTCCTATGTGCGGTGTCCCTCACCATGCAGCACAAGGATATATCGATGCCTTGATTGAAAAAGGCTATAAAGTAGCGATTTGCGAGCAGGTAGAAGATCCAAAGACGACTAAAGGGATGGTCAAGCGCGAAGTGATCCAGCTAGTCACTCCTGGTACAGTCATGGACAGCAAAGGATTGTCGGCAAAAGACAACAATTTTTTAACAGCTGTAGTTAGTCAAGGAAATGAATTTGGCTTTGCTTATGCCGATCTAAGTACGGGAGAATTGAAGACGGCTCGGTTGCATGATGAAGAAGCTGTTTTAAATGAAGCCTCTGCATTGCAGACAAAAGAACTCGTATTAGGCAGTGAGATCACTGATACCCTTCGTGAACAGCTAAGCGGGCGTTTAGGGCTAGTCTTTTCTCAACAAAATGAGATGGAAGAAAACGCGGAATTTAGCTTTTTGACAAGCGAACTAGTCGATCCGCTGGAAAAAGAAGCAACCGGCAAACTATTGACTTATTTAGCGGTAACACAAAAGCGGAGTTTAGCGCATATCCAAAAAGCAGTAGAATACCAGCCAGATCATTTTTTGAAAATGGATTATTATTCAAAATTCAACCTAGAATTAAGCCAATCTATTCGGACTGGGAAAAAGCACGGCACGCTTCTATGGTTATTAGATGAAACAAAAACAGCAATGGGCGGCCGTTTATTAAAACAATGGCTAGACCGTCCGCTTATCCAGGCAAAACAAATTAAAGCAAGACAAGAAATGGTCGCTTCTTTGCTAGACAGTTATTTTGAACGTATCGATTTGCAGTCAGCATTAACGAAAATCTATGATCTGGAACGCCTAGCAGGTCGAGTAGCTTTCGGTAATGTCAATGGGCGAGACTTGATCCAGTTGAAAACTTCTTTAGAACAAGTGCCAATGATCAGAGGGTTGATTGAAGGAATCGATCAAGGTCAATGGCAAAGTCTGCTTTCAGAAATGCAACCGATGGACCATCTCGTCCAATTGATTGACCAAGCTATCCAAGATGATCCGCCGTTACAAATAACGGAAGGAAACATCATCAAAGATGGATTCAATGAGCAGCTCGATACGTACCGTTCTGCTATGAGAAACGGAAAGAAGTGGCTAGCAGAACTTGAAGCAAAAGAGCGTCAAGAAACAGGAATCAAGAACTTAAAAATCGGATTTAACCGCGTTTTCGGTTATTATATAGAAATCACAAAAGCAAATCTTGGAAATGCAGAGCTGGAGAAGTATGAACGAAAACAAACCTTAGCAAATGCAGAGCGTTTCATCACACCAGAACTAAAAGAATTGGAGACACAAATCCTCGAAGCAGAAGAAAAATCTGTTGATTTAGAATATCAGTTGTTTTTAGCTGTGAGAGAAGAAGTCAAAAAGGCTATCCAGCCGCTACAAGTACTTGCAAAAGCAATCAGCGCAGCAGATGTGCTACAAAGTTTTGCAACGATCAGCGAACGCTATCAGTATGTTCGGCCAGAACTTGTCAATGACAAGCATCAGCTTCTGATCAAAGACGGGCGACATCCTGTAGTAGAAAAAGTATTAGGACATCAGGAATATATCCCTAACAGCGTAGAAATGGCAGAAGACGAAATGATCTTGCTGATCACAGGACCGAATATGTCTGGTAAAAGTACGTATATGCGCCAGTTGGCATTAACTGTTCTGATGGCGCAAATGGGCTGTTTCGTTCCGGCAAAACAAGCAGTTTTACCTATTTTTGATCGGATTTTTACCCGAATTGGTGCAAGTGACGACTTAATTGCTGGACAAAGTACTTTTATGGTAGAGATGATGGAAGCCAATCAAGCCCTGCGTTATGCTACGCCAAACAGTTTGATTTTGTTTGACGAACTCGGGCGAGGAACAGCAACCTATGACGGAATGGCGTTGGCCCAAGCAATCATCGAATATATCCATCGTCATGTACAAGCAAAAACACTCTTTTCTACCCATTATCATGAACTGACGGTACTTGAAAAAGAACTTCCGCAGCTTAAAAATGTCCATGTTGGAGCTGTTGAAAAAGACGGAGAAGTTGTCTTCTTGCATAAAATGATGGATGGACCTGCGGATAAAAGCTATGGTATACATGTGGCAAAAATCGCAGGATTGCCTGCCAATCTACTAGAGCGAGCAGCAGATATCCTGCATACGCTAGAAAATGGCGATAACGGACACCATACTGTTCCAGCTGAAATAGAAGAGAAGACTAAAACAGCCAAACAGGAGCAAATAAAACCACCTGCAGAAAAAGTAAACCAAGACCCTATACAAGACAGTGTCAAAGAAGAAAACCAGCAACTTTCTTTATTCGGTGAATTATCCGAAAATGAAACAGAAGTCATTGAATCACTGAAGCAAATAAATTTACTAGAAATGACGCCAATGGATGCACTAAACACATTATATGAATTACAAAAACAACTGTAGGAAGAAGGCGGATATCGATGGCCAAAATCCAAGAATTATCTGAACGTTTAGCTAATCAGATCGCTGCGGGAGAAGTAGTGGAACGACCAGCTTCCGTCGTGAAAGAATTAGTGGAAAATGCAATTGACGCCGGTAGTACTCAGATTGATATCTTAGTTGAAGAAGCGGGACTGCGGACGATCCAAGTGATTGATAACGGAGAAGGTATTTTGGCAGACGACGTAGAGAATGCCTTCAAGCGGCATGCGACAAGTAAGATCCATAATCGCGACGATCTTTTTCGCATACGAACGCTGGGTTTTCGAGGGGAAGCTTTGCCAAGTATTGCCTCTGTTTCTGAAATGACTCTGGAAACGGCGAATCAGGAAGAAAACCAAGGTACTTATCTTTCGCTCAAAGGCGGTGAGGTCTTGGAGCATCGGCCAGCACCTCTGCGTCAAGGAACGAAGATTACCGTCAGCAACCTGTTCTTCAATACGCCAGCCCGCTTGAAATACGTGAAAACACTGCACACAGAATTAGCGAACATCGGGGACATCGTCAATCGTCTGGCATTAAGTCACCCATCAATCGCTTTTCGTTTAGTACATGATGGAAACAAAATGTTGGCAACTGCTGGAAATGGCGATCTGAAACAAACGATTGCGGGAATCTACGGATTATCTACCGCTAAAAAAATGCTGAAAATCGAAGGAAAAGATCTGGATTTTGAGTTATTTGGTTATGTTTCATTGCCAGAGGTGACTCGTGCCAGTCGGAATTACTTATCGACGATCATCAATGGACGTTTTATCAAGAATTTTTCCTTAAATAAAGCAATCGTTGCAGGTTATGGATCAAAATTAATGGTCGGCCGTTTTCCTATTGCTATATTGGAAATCAAGATGGACCCGCTTTTAGTCGATGTAAATGTCCATCCGACGAAGCAGGAAGTCCGGTTGTCGAAGGAAAAAGAACTAACAGAGCTAATTAGTAACGCCATTCAAAAAGCATTGTCCCAAGAAAACCTGATTCCAAGTGCCGCGGATAATCTACGGTTCAAGAAAAAAGTACCAGATCAGCCTAAAACGGAACAAATCGAAATCGATTTGTCCTACGCTTTTGAAGAAGAAAAACCTAAAAAGCCAAGTAGTTTAAATTTTGACCGAGAGACAGGAACCTTTTTTGTAGAAGAACCAAAGAGCACATTTGTTGACAGATCTGTTGATAAGTCTGTGGAAAATGTTGAAAACTTTTCTGGTTTTTCTGAAGAAAACACCAGTTATCCAGAAAAAACAGCGAAAACGGTGGATAAGTTTGGTAAAAATGTTGATAACTTTGTAGAAAAAACAGTGGAAAAATCTGAAAAGAAAGAAATTCCTACTGTGGATAACACGGAAGAAACAAATAAAGAACAGATAGATATATCCTTGGAAGAGGATGAACAGATTTACGAGGAAGAATTGACACTGCATCCTGAATTTGATTTCACTCAAGGAAACGACAAAACATTAGAACAAGCGATCAAGAAACTAGAAACGGAAAAACCAGTTCAACGTTTTCCTCAATTGGAATATTTTGGACAGATGCACGGAACGTATCTTTTTGCCCAAAGTAGCGACGGATTGTACATCATCGATCAGCATGCTGCTCAAGAGCGTATCAAATATGAATATTTTCGGGAAAAAATTGGGGAAGTATCTGATGATCTGCAAGAATTGCTTGTTCCATTTGTGTTGGACTATCCAAACAGTGATGCTTTGAAATTAAAAGAGCAAAAGCATTTGCTAGAAGATGCAGGGATTTATTTAGAAGAATTTGGTCAAAACAGCTTTATTGTACGGGCCCATCCTACTTGGTATCCCAATGGTGAAGAAGAATCGATTATTCGCGAGATGATCGACATGCTACTGACGACAGGAAGTGTGAGCGTAAAAAAATTCCGTGAAGCAACAGCAATCATGATGAGCTGTAAACGATCGATCAAAGCCAACCATTATTTGAATGAAGCACAAGCACGTGTGCTGCTGAAAGATTTAGCACAATGCGAAAATCCGTTCAATTGTCCCCATGGCCGCCCAGTATTGATTCACTTTACCAACTCGGATATGGAAAGAATGTTCAAACGGATCCAAGACCCGCATTAAGTCAGAGAAAAGAGGGAAACATGAAGATTATACTAGCATCTCAATCACCAAGAAGAAAAGAGTTATTGGCTCACATCGTTTCAGAATTCGAGATCGAACCTGCTGATATTGATGAAACGCCATTTCCAGACGAACTGCCAGTCGATTATGTACGCAGAATGGCTGAAAAAAAAGCACGAACTGTTTGGGAACAAAAAGAAAAGAAAGACAGCTTAGTGATTGCTAGCGACACGACTGTTGTTCTCAACCAGGAGATCATGGGTAAACCAGAAGATATGGCTGAGGCTGAAGTCATGTTGAAAAAATTAAGCGGGGAAACACATACTGTATACACAGCAGTTGTTTTAAAAACAAAGGAGCGAGAAGAACGAATACTAGCAGAAGCACATGTCACTTTTTACCCACTGACAGATGAAGAAATCAATCGTTACTTGGAGACGGGAGACTATGCGGATAAAGCAGGGGCATACGGCATCCAAAATGCTGCAAGTGTATTCGTCAAAGAAATTTCTGGAGATTACTACAGTATCGTAGGGTTTCCGATTGGTGCTGTCAATCAGGCACTGAAAACATTCAATTAAACAAAAAAGCGGACTATCTGATTTTCGATTGAAAATCCATGATAGCCCGTCTTTTTTATTGAAAAGATTACTTATCTACTCTGATTAAGATTTTACTTCAGCGTTACCGACTGCTTCGCCTGGGCGAACAAGTCCTGATTGGTCAAGGGATAGACCAGCAACTTTTTCGTTATTAGTTAAAGCAACAATAATGTCAGTTTTCTTACCAGCTTGTTCTATTTCTGGCAAATCCATTTCAGCAATCAGAGTTTCTGGTGTGACAAGATCTCCTTCTTTCACGAATACAGTGAAAGGAACGCCTTTTAGTTCAACGGTATCTAATCCCATGTGAACAAGTACTTCCAGCCCCTCATCAGAAAGAATACCAATGGCATGTTTTGTTTCAAAGACGCTCGTCACTTTACCATTTACTGGTGCATAGACTTTGCCGTTTGACGGTTCGACAGCATAACCGTCACCCATCATTTTTTGTGAGAAAACTGGGTCATTTACTTCAGTAATTTCCTTGATGTTCCCAGCAGCCACTGCGAATAATGTTTCTTTTGTTGCAACTGCCGTACCAGTTGCTGAAACAGGTTCGAAAGACTGTGGTGTTGCTGTTGCGCCATTCGCTGTTTGAAGCTGTACATCAGCAGCATTTTCAGGAACAGCAGGATCAATCTTATTCAAGATTCCCTGACGTCTAAAGACGATCGTCAAGCCAAATGGAATGATGATAGCGATGATCATTGCGATGATGAAAGGTACCCATGTTTCTGCTTGGATGGCTAGTATTCCTGGTAAACCACCTACTCCGATCGCGTTTGCTCGAACATCCATCAAGTTGGCAAACATGCCAGCTAATCCAGAACCGACCATTGCTGCGACGAAAGGATAGACGTATTTCAAATTGATTCCGAACATAGCAGGTTCAGTTACACCTAAGTAACAAGAAATCATTGCTGGAATCGAGATTTGTTCTTCTTTTTTGTTCCCACGATGCAAGAAGACGATGGCTAAGACTGCAGAGCCTTGGGCAATATTTGATAAAGCAATCATCGGCCATAAATTCGTTGATCCGAAATCTGCAATCAGCTGCATATCAATCGCATTGGTCATATGGTGGAGACCAGTAATTACTAAAGGTGCATACAGGAACCCGAATACAGCACTAAACAACCAGCTGATAGAAGACGTCAACCCGGTATTTACGATAGTTGAAATCCAGCTTCCGACTGTCCAGCCGATAGGACCTAAAATAACGTGAGCAGCTAAAACAGTTGGTAACAATGAAAACAATGGAACAAAGATCATTGAGATCGACTGAGGGATATATTTGCGGAAGAAAATCTCTAGATACGCTAACATAAACCCTGCCAGCATAGCTGGAATAACTTGTGCTTGATAACCAATCATTTGGACTTGAGCAAAACCAAAATCCCAAAATGGAATATCTGCTGCGGCTGTGGAAGCTACACTATAAGCATTTAATAATTGCGGAGAAACTAATGTAATTCCTAAAACAATTTCTAATATTTGTGTAGTACCCATCTTTTTCGCAATACTCCAAGTGATACCTACTGGAAGAAAATGGAAAATTGCTTCACCTGGCAGCCATAAAAAGGCATTGACGCCATTCCAAAATTGCGAGTGTTCAACGATCGTTCCACCAAGACTTTCAAACTGGATACCTTCAAGTACATTTCTGAACCCAAGGATCAATCCGCCGACGATAATTGCAGGAATCAGTGGTGTAAAGATTTCTGCCAAGACGGCAATGGCGCGTTGTACGGGATGAAGGTTTTGTTTTGCTGCTGCTTTTCCTTGTTCTTTGGAAACCCCTTCAACGCCGGATACTGCAACGAAGTCGTTATAAAAAGTAGAAACATCATTTCCTATGATGACTTGGAACTGCCCAGCATTCGTGAACATCCCTTTCACGCTAGGAATATCTTCGATTGCTTTTTGATCTGCTTTTCCAGGATCATTTAGGACGAAACGCATACGAGTTGCACAATGACTAACTGCAGCAATATTTTCTTTTCCGCCGATATCATGTAGCAGTTTCTCGGCATCTGCTTGATACTTTGCCATATCAATAAACCCCTTTCTTTTAACTTGTCTATGCAAGTTATTTCTTCGTTTACTATACTTTTTTTTAGGAAGAATTGCAAGCGTTTTATACAAAAACATCCAGAAAAATGATATCGTTTTAAAAAGCATAAAATAAGCTTTTCTTAAAAAGAGGAACATTGAAATACAAAAAGAGCTGTAGTATAGTGAAGAAATGATGGAAGAACGAGTGAGGGAAAAAACATGAACAAGTTCAATGAAATTTTTTTAGATTTGGAACAGAAAATTTTAGCGAAAGAATATCCTCCGCATTCGCTTTTGCCTAGTGAGAACCAATTGATCAAAATCTACGGTGTTTCACGAGAAACAATTAGAAAAGCACTGAATCTTTTGACGACGGAAGGATATATTCAAAAAAAACAAGGAAAAGGGTCGATCGTACTAGATCGAAACCGCTTTGATTTTCCTATTTCTGGACTGACAAGCTATAAAGAGCTACAGGAAACCCAACGTATTCCAAGTGAAACGATCGTTCATACGTTAGAAGAAACAGAAGTAACAAAAGCACTGAATGAGATTACTGGCTGGGAGATTGGTGCACCTGTCTGGCATTTGATACGCGAAAGAAAAATCGATGGTGAAGTGGTTATATTAGATACTGATTATCTATTAAAGGAGATCGTTCCTCATTTAACCCCAGTACAAGCACAAGGATCGATCTATGAATATTTTGAAAATGAGCTTTCTTTAACGATTGCTTACGCACAAAAGGAAATCACAGTAGAAGAAGTAACAGATATCATGAAAACAACGATGGATCTTCACGATGATACTTACGCAGTAGTCGTCAGAAGTCTTGTTCATTTGGAAGATACCCGCTGTTTTGAGTATTCTGAGTCGGTACACCGATTAGATAAATTCCGTTTCGTTGAGTTTGCCCGGCGCCGAAAAGTGTAAATGATTCGAAAGAAAGCAAATTGTTGGCATCTGTCTGCTTTGGCGCTATGATAGGATCACAAAGGGGGCATTTTTAATGGATAAACCAACAAGACCAGAAAAAGAAGAACTGAAAGAAAAATTATCACCGATGGCTTATGCAGTCACACAAGAAAATGCAACAGAACGTCCATTTACCGGAAAATACGATGATTTTTACGAAAAAGGGATCTACGTCGATATCGTCAGCGGCGAACCGTTATTTAGCTCTGCGGAAAAATATGACGCAGGTTGTGGCTGGCCATCATTCAGCAAACCAATAGCGAAAAGACAAGTACGCGAAAAAGCCGATTTTTCTCATGGCATGCATCGAATAGAAGTTCGAAGCAAAGAAGCAAACTCTCATCTCGGACATGTATTTACCGATGGCCCAGTAGATAAAGGCGGTCTGCGTTACTGCATCAATTCTGCCTCACTAAAATTCATTCCCTATGAAAAGATGGATGAACTCGGTTATGGCGAATACAAATCACTGGTAGAATAATGAAAATACAAAAAGAGCGGTACAATACGGGGATTCACTCGATCGTCCGCTCTTTTTTATTCAAGCGATTGCTATTTGAAAGAAACGCTCCCCAGACTCCTTTTTTCACAAGGTGAAATGTGCTACAATAAAGGGAACGTATGTGTGCAAAAGAAAGAGGACTAGAATATGTATGAATATCTGACAGGTGTGGTTACCTTTATCAACCCCTATTACATAGTAGTAGAAACCAATGGTATCGGCTACCAGATCGCACTAGGAAATCCTTACCGCTACAGCAGCAAACTAAATCAAAAAATAAAAATTTATGTCCATCAGGTGATCCGCGAAGATGCGCATCTTTTGTATGGATTTGATTCTTTAGAAGAAAAACAACTGTTTTTGCGATTAGTCAGTGTTTCAGGAATCGGTCCAAAAAGTGCTCTTGCGATCATGGCAAGCGAAGACCACTCCGGTTTGATCCAAGCAGTGGAATCCAGTGATGTCACTTATTTGACAAAATTTCCAGGGGTAGGGAAGAAGACGGCGCAACAAATGATCTTGGATCTAAAAGGAAAATTTGGTGAGCTGAGTATCGATACGCCCTTCAGTCTATTCGATGAAGCAAATACAAAAGACGCTACCGCTCTATCTGAAGCAATGGAGGCTCTCTCAGCTCTTGGTTACAGTGATAGAGAAATCAAACGTGTAGAAAAACAATTAAAAGAAGTCGATAATCAGACAACAGATGAGTATTTACGCCAAGCACTCAAGCTGATGATGAAAAAATAAGGAGGAGACCAAATGACAGATGAATACTTGTTATCACCAGAAACTGGCGAAAATGAACTGAGTTTGGAAAAATCTCTTCGTCCGCAGTTGCTTTCTCAGTATATCGGGCAGAGAAAAGTCAAACAAGAACTTCAGATCTACATCGAAGCTGCCAGAAATCGGGAAGAACCATTAGATCATGTTCTGTTGTATGGGCCTCCTGGATTAGGGAAAACGACGATGGCTATGGTCATTGCTAATGAGATGACTGTGAACATTCGTACGACAAGCGGCCCCGCTATCGAACGTCCGGGTGATTTAGTAGCGATCTTGAATGAACTGGAAGCAGGGGATGTCCTATTTATCGATGAGATCCATCGATTGCCTAGAGTAGTAGAAGAGATGCTTTATTCGGCCATGGAAGATTTTTATGTAGACATCATGGTAGGACAAGGACCAACCGCACATCCGGTCCATTTCCCTCTTCCTCCCTTTACTTTGATTGGGGCGACGACACGAGCAGGTATGCTTTCTGCACCTTTACGCGATCGATTTGGCATCATTTCACATATGGAATATTATGACGAACAGGAACTGCAGGAGATCGTTTTACGTTCTTCGGATATTTTTCAAACAGAGATCATTGAAGAAGGGGCATTGGAAATTGCTCGCCGATCGCGAGGAACGCCTAGAATCGCGAATCGCTTACTCAAACGGGTTCGTGATTTTGCGCAAGTTCAAGGAGACGGGAAAATCGATCGTCCTATAGCAGATCAGGCGCTTACTTTGCTACAAGTCGATCAAGCTGGTTTGGATTATGTTGACCAGAAATTGTTACGGACGATGATCGAATTATATGGCGGCGGACCCGTAGGGTTAAGCACGCTTTCCGTAAATATAGGAGAAGAACGGGAAACAGTCGAAGATATGTATGAACCGTACTTGATCCAAAAAGGATTTTTAAAGCGTACACCTAGAGGGCGAATGGCTACGGCTTATGCTTATGAACATTTCGGCTACGACTATCATATGTGATTTTTGCTTTTAGATTGGAGGAAAATGAATGAGTGATACAACACGTACGAAACAATTGATCAAAAACGTATTGATTGATTTGTGCCAAACACAATCTTTTCGAAAAATCAGCGTCCAAAAAATCGCAAATGAAGCAAAAATCAATCGTCAAACATTTTATTATCATTTTACAGATAAATACGATTTGCTTCGTTGGGTCTATTGTGAGGATGCCTTGCATTATTTAGACCCGCAATGTCTTACTCTTGATAATTGGGAAGAGCAAGCATTGAAAATGCTGAAAGCAATTGCTGAAAAGAAAGAGTTTTACGCAAATACTGTGCTTTCTGACCAAGAAATTTTACAAAAAGAATTCTCTCAACTAATCCAAAAATCTTTTATCAAGATTTTTGAGCAAATGGATGAAGAAAGACAGCTTTCTGCAAAAGATAAACTATTTTATGCTCGTTTTTTTTCTTACGGTTGCAGCGGCGTGTTAGTCAATTGGATCACGAATGAATATGAAGAAACACCGATGGAAATCGCTATGCAGCTTTTCCGTTTAGCCAAGGATACGGAATTATACTCTTATCGTCTTTATGCAAAAGAAGAGTTGGAAGAACAGTAATAGAAATAATCTTTCGTTGAAAAAGCCATGATCGTTAAAAGGAGATGGGAAAATGACAAAAATTTTATTTGTTTGTTTGGGAAATATTTGCCGTTCACCAATGGCAGAAGGCTTGTTGAAGAAACGAATAGCATCAGAAGGAAAGGAAGCAGA
>OLPP01001019.1_pt1 | contig 12621 bp, 10 predicted proteins | sample 1643151 | NCBI WGS metagenome assembly OLPP01 (sample SAMEA3136679, study PRJEB25190) | human gut metagenome | biome: human gut; feature: human-associated habitat; material: faeces | place: Austria | collected 2013 | reverse complement strand
GTAAAGTCTGCGGATATATCTACGAAGGTGATGAACTTCCGGAAGATTATATCTGCCCACTGTGTAAACATGGAGCTGTAGACTTCGAGCCGATTGGATAATAATAAATAAAAATCCCTGACAGAAATTAAAAACTGATGATCAGTTAAAATTTCTGTCAGGGATTTTTGTTATACATCACATGTTACACTTGATAAATAGAAACAAATATATACGTGTTTCAATACATAGCTATGTTATTCTTAATGAAGTTCCCAAATTCCATCGTTGTAAGCAAGTCTCAATAGATTTGGATTTGTAACTGTAAAGGTGCTGAACAGTTACGAGTATTTTATTATAAATTAACAGATATTGCAAATAAATTTTTAGAAAAATAAAAAGATTCAGCTTGATAAAACAGAACAAACGTGCTACTTTATAATTAAATAAACAAATATTTACGTTGAAAGAAATGGGAGGGTATTGTGGAGCAAAAACTAAATGTATATGAAATGAGAGTAAAGCTTTATCTGCTGCAGGATATTCCATTTAAGGAATTGCAGAATGCAGTAGCAAATTTTGTGGATTCAGCACTGTGTCAGAATGAGAGTTTAATTTCTTTTCATGAGACAAATTGTTACAAATTCTACAGTGTAGGGACTCTGTGGCCGTTGGAACGTGGCATGACATATAAAAAAGACCAGATTTATACCTTAACTGTACGAACTGTAGAACCGATTCTTGCGAGATACTTTTCAGAGGTATTAAAAAATCACTATACACAGAAAATGAAAGGCTTAACTGTTGAGAATCGTATTATTCCGCACAAAATGATAAGCGAAATATATACGCTGAGTCCGGTTATCATGAAGTCAGACGAAGGATACTGGAGAAGTTATATGAGTCTTGATGAATATGAAGAAAGATTGTTTTCTAATATAGTGAAGAAGTATAATTCATTTACAGGAGAGCAGATTGAAGAAGATTTTCCCTTATATACAAATATTACATTTTTAAACAGACATCCAATTAGTTGCAAGTATAAACGTATTAGTTTGTTAGGTGATAAATTAAGTCTTCAGATTGCAGATGATGAGAAGAGTCAGAAACTTGCATATTTCATATTAGGTGTAGGACTTTGTGAATTAAACAGCAGAGGAGCTGGGTTTTGCAATTTCAGGTGGTTCTGATCAGTGCTTGCTGGAACTGACCTGTGGGATAGCCATATGATTTATGGTAATAATAAACTGCTATATAAAAAGTAAAGAGGGTGAGTATGTGCTGAAGGATTGTCTTGAAGTATTCAAAAGACAAATGCAACAGGTAAAAGAAAAAGGCAGGGCAGAAGATGCTTTGATCCTGGATTCCTATATTCCGGCAGATGGGTGTTATATCAGTGTAAATTCTGATGGAATTATCGCATGCCAGATGGATTTGAAATTTAACAAGAAGGCAAAACAAATGGAGGGGATTTCGCAGAGATATTATGGGAAAATGTGCTTTTTTGATTATCACAGCAGGTTAGTAAGCATGGATAAACCTGTAGATCCAAAGAAAGTTATTCATTCAAATAATTACCTTTCATTTTGGGTGAAGCAGGAAAGTCTGGGTAACGGGAAATTAAATCAGGAGGCAATTGACCGATATTTTGATGTATTAAAAAATCCAGAAAAGAAATATGCCAAGTCAAAAGACAGACAAATGTATGACTATATTGCTGCTCAGATTGACGAAATTAATGTAGAAAAACTGGAATGGTGTCGGGATTGGGTAAAGAAGCATATTTTTAGTTTGGAAGATATGGGAATTTCCCTGTCAGGAAAAAATTATCTGAAAATCTTCTTTGAAGATACAGAAGAACGATATATACAGGAAGAACAGAGATATCTGATCACGAAAATCTTTAATAAGAATGATTATAATCAGGAAATAGATGGGAAAATATGGGGACTTCCTAACGACAATCTGGGAATGAACCAGAAGAAACCATATATGGCACATAAAACAAGAAAGACAGAGCTGCCATATATGATTACTGCAGAAGATGCAGTTTTGCAGAGGAAATTTTTTGATTACCTGTACAATCAGGCGTCTGCAGGAAAAGTAAATATTTATATTGATCCGGAAAAAGGAGAAATCAGTGCTTTTTCAAAAGAAGAAAAGATGCAGAAAGATTTCACAGGCTATTATCTGTATGTGCAGAAAGGAAAAGAAGTGCAGATCATGCATCAGGATGTTATTGTAGATTACCGTTATCATCTGCGAAAGCGTTTTCAATATATAAATGTATTCGACAGAAAAACAGAGGAAGAACTCTACAGGGATTACGGAACTGTCGGACAGATGGAGAGTTTACTTAATGAAATCCTGTTTTCAAAATGGCTGGTTACGAATTATTTTACACCTGTTGATGAATTGCAGATTTCCGGTGAGACAGCACGAAATCTGATATGGTCAAGAGATGCAATTTTTGCATGGTTATATAAGAATGAAACACAGAATATTGCAGGAATTTTATCTAAAGTCAGTGTGAACATGATAAAAGATTCTATAAAAAACGGATATATTTCCAAGGCTGTGAAACAGTTTAATCTGAAGTGTTCACTGGAAGAATATTTTTCAGGAGGAGAGCCAATGAGTACGGATTATGAGTCAATACGAAAAGAATTAAGAAGAAAGATACAGAGTAAAGAGACAGAGCAGATTACAAGTGATGAAGAATATTATTATGCAGTCGGACAGCTTGTGAATTACTTTATTTCTCTCAGTAAGGCAAAGGATAAGAAACATTCTCTGGCGAATCCTTTCTTTAATATAAAGAATAATCAGGCTTTAAAAGATAAACTGCGCCAGTATTTTATAAAATATAATTACCAGCTGAATTGTTCAGGAACATGGTTTAATAATCTTTATGCAATGATCTGCAATTATACAAAAGCAGAAAAAACAGATCAGAATTCTATGATCGCGGGATATATTAATAATAACATTTTATATCAGAAAAAGAATATGGAGGAACAGGTAAATGAATAAACGAGTATATGGAGTATTAGGCATCTCTTCTATTATGGCAAACTGGAATGCAGATTTTTCCGGATATCCAAAAACAACATCTGATGGCCTGGTATTTGGAAGTGATAAGGCCTTGAAGTATCCGATGAAAAAAATGTGGGATAATGAAGGAAAAAAAGTTCTGTATATTAAATCAATGAAATTTGGCGGAAAAGATGCTTCATTGGTATCTTTGGTGCCACGTTCATTGGGAGAGCGTTATGAATATATCTTTGGAGAAAAGGTGGAAAAGAATCCACAGAAAACTTTAAAAAATCTGTTCTCAGCAGTAGATGTAAAAAACTTTGGTGCAACTTTTGCAGAAGCAAAAAATAACATATCTATTACGGGTGCTGTTCAATTTGGTCAGGGATTCAATAAATATGCAGATACCTGTTCGGAAGAGCAGAATATATTGTCACCGTTCAGGGATTCAAGTAAAGATGATAAGAAGGATGAAGAAGCAAAAAACTCAACGCTTGGAACTAAAATCACCAGCAATGAAGCGCATTATTTTTATCCATTTGTGATTAATCCTCTGGCATATAAAGAGTTTAAGGAGCTGGGAGTTACAGATGGGTACACAGAGGAAGATTACCAGAATTTTAAAAGAACAGCATTAGTATCTGCCACAGCATTTGCCACAAATGCAAAAGAAGGATGTGAAAATGAGTTTGCACTTTTTGTTGAAACAGAATCAGACTTATATCTTCCGAATCTGACAGAATATATTTTTTTTGATAAAGGAGAAGAAAAAAACATAATTAATCTGGAACAGTGTGCTGAGCTTTTACAGGTGCTTAAAACAAGGATTAAAAATGTAGAAATTTATTATAATCCGTATACAACAAAACTTGAAGGGGAAATTGAAGGGGCGAAGATATTTAATATTATTACACAAGAAGAGGTGTGATTTATGCGGGCTTTGAAATTTACTCTCAGTGGAAAAAATGCCTTTTTTAAAAAGCCGGAAGTGAATGCTTACTTTTATTTTACATATGGACAAATCCATAGAGTTGCGCTTTTAGGCATACTTGGAGCTATTGTAGGGTACAAAGGTTATGGCTGTACAGGAACGTATCCGGAGTTTTATGAAAAATTAAAAGATTTGAAAGTTTCTGTTGTACCGCGAAACTCTCAGGGATATATACAGAAGAAAGTACAGATGTTTAATAACACAGTAGGATATGCATCCCAGGAACTGGGAGGAAATCTGATCGTAAGAGAGCAGTGGCTGGAGAATCCGGTATGGGATATCTATATTCTTTTAGATTCCCGGGAAGCGGATAAGATTGCAGAGATGATTCTGGATAAGAAATGCGTATATATCCCATATATGGGAAAAAATGACCATCTGGCGGATATCTGTGCTGCAAAAGTTGTGGAATTGGATGTGGTAACATGCGAAAATGTAGTTTTATCTTGCCTTTATGAGAAAAAAGATGGAAAACTGGGAATTGCTGATGATGAAGAGGAAGAGTATGAAGATGAAGAGGAAGTTCCGGAGTTTAAATATGAAGAAAAGCTTCCCGTCGGAATAGACAGCCATTTGAATTTGTATCAGTATGAAACGTTTTGTTTTACAAATATGAAAGTGACTTTGAAAGAAAAAAAAATTTTTAAAACAGAAGATCGTATGCTTGTATTTTATTAGACAGAATCCCGCAGCTTTTTTGCGGGATTCTGTCGTAAGGGGGGATTTCTTTGAATATTGAATTTATTGATTTAACAGAAGTACAGAAAGATGTTGTGCATTGTTATGCACATAGAACTGGCAATGAAAAGAAGAGCATGGAGCAAAGACAGAAAGAAACACTAATAGAGCATACAGAATTATGCCAGCAATATTATGAGAAAATAGTAGAGCACAAACAGATACAGGTAGTCTTTGAGCAGTTTGAAACATTGTATTTTTCCGAGATGAGTCGGGAAGGAATCCATTTTTTTGAAACAATGAGAGACAATGTTATCACTTTTCATGATATCGGAAAAATTAATCCAAGATTCCAGGAAAAAAATATGGGAAATTATGAATTGAAAGGAAAGGCAAGGCCGGATAACAGTGTAGGAAGTAAACATTCTATTTTGTCTTCAGTTTTGTATCTGGATTATTTCCTTGATCGAGTTTCTCAAATAGAAAATCTGGAAGAAAGAAAAAGTTTAAGAGATCTTGCATATATTCACTCATTTTTAATAGCAAAACATCATGGGGCACTTACTGATTTTCAGACATATCTGGACAGCTTTGCAAGTCTGAATGATACAGAGGGTACAGTATTAGGGTGGCATGCACAGCAATGGCTGAAAAAGTGGAAAGAAGAAAATGAAAATCAGAAAGTAAGAAAGAAGGTGTATCTGAAAAAAGATAAAAAGGAGGATATGTTTGAAAGAATATCAGGAGACGATGCTTCCCGTCAGGTATATTTATTTGGATATACCAGACTGCTGTTTTCACTTTTGGTAGCTGTTGACTATTATGCCACATCAGACTATATGAACGGGATAAAATTGAAAGCTTTTGGACAACTGGATGATATTTCAAATATTATACAGGCATATGAAAAAACGGGAACACAACAAAGTATTCGGGAGTATGAAAAAACAAAATATCCACAGAGAAGAGAAAGGCTGGTGAAAAAGAAAAAAGCGGATGTAATCAATGATTTAAGAACAGAAATGTTTCTGGATGCGGAAAATACATTAAAAGAACATATCAATGACCACATATTTTATCTGGAAGAACCTACAGGCGCAGGGAAAAGCAATACTGCATTGAACCTCAGCTTTCAGATTATAAAGAAAGTAAAGAATATCAATAAAATTTTCTACATTTATCCGTTTAATACGCTTGTAGATCAGAACATTGAAAATCTGGGGAAAATATTTGGAAATCAGAAAGATATTATGAACCAGATTGCTGTGGTAAATTCACTGGTACCGATGAAAGAAGAGAAAGATGAGTATGAGGATAAGACAAAAAAATTCTATCAGAAAGTTCTTCTTGACAGACAGTTTTTGAACTATCCAATTGTTTTATCGACACATGTGACTTGGTTTAAAACTTTATTTGGGCATGAGAAAGAGGATGTATTTGCTTTTCATCAGTTATGCAATTCAGTAATTGTGCTGGATGAGATACAAAGTTATAAAAATGCTCTCTGGAGTGAAATCATAACTTTTTTGAAAGGGTATGCGAAATTGCTTAATATGAAAATCATTATCATGTCAGCAACTTTGCCAAATCTGGAAGCACTGACAGATGATAAGGAAGATGCTGTCAATCTGATTCCACAAAAAGAAAGCTACTTTAAACATCCTGTTTTTGCGGAAAGAGTCATACCTGATTATAGTTTACTGAAACAGAAGATGACATTGGAAATTTTGTGTGAACATGTGCAAAAACAGGTACTGCGAAAGAAGAAAATATTGATAGAATTTATCAGCAAAAAGAGTGCAGAAAAATTTTACGGTATGTTAACGGATACAGAAATAGACTGTGAAACGTTGTTTATGAGTGGAGACAGCAGCATCTGGGAAAGACAGAAAATAATTGAAAAACTTTCGAAACTGAAATCTGTTATTCTGGTGGCAACTCAGGTGATAGAGGCGGGTGTCGATATTGATATGGATATAGGATATAAAGACTGTTCAAAGCTGGACAGTGAAGAGCAGTTTATGGGGCGTATTAATCGTTCCTGTAAAGGGGAAGGAATTGTTTATTTCTTTAATCTTGATTCTGCAAGAATGGTGTATAAAGATGGAGATATTCGTGTTGACACAGAATTTACTATCATGAAAACAGATATGCAGGAAATTTTGAGAACCAAAAATTTTTCCGATTATTATGGAGAAATTCTGGAGATAGAGAGAAATAACAAAAAAAGCGAAAACGAAAATAATATAGTGCATTTTTTCAAAAAAGAAGTTGGTCAGCTTGCTTATCCAAAAGTTTCAGACAAAATGCATCTGATAGATGAACAGCGAGAAATGATGAATGTATTTCTTTCTAGGACACTTACATTATCTGCTACTGAAAAAATATGCGGAGACGAGATTTGGCAGGAGTATGAATCGTTGTTACATGATCAGGGCATGGATTACAGCGAACAGCGTGTCAGACTTCATGAGATAAAATGTAAAATGAAAATGTTTGTGTATCAGATAGAAAAAGGAAATACATTCGCATGGGATGAATATGAAGCAATTGGTGATATATATTTCATAAAAGACGGTGATTCCTATTTTGAAAATGGAGTTTTAAACAGAGAAAAATTTGGAACAGGCGGAGAGATGTTTTTCTGACAGATGTGGGAGGAATGAAATGAAGATAAATGGAACCTTGATGAATTACTACTTTCATTGTAAACGACAATGTTATTTGTGTGGTAATCGTTTGAATCTGGAAGATAACAGTGAACAGGTAAAAATTGGAAAAGCAATGCATGAAGAGAAAGCGTCAGAGGGAAAAAATACGGAAATTTCAATAGATAATATACGACTGGATAAGCTGACAAAAGAATATCTGACGGAGATAAAGAAATCAGATGCAGATGTAGAAGCAGCACGATGGCAGCTTTTGTATTATCTAAAAGTGTTGAAAGAAAAAGGAATTGTCAGAAAAGGAAGACTTGAGTTTATAGAAAAAAATAAGAGTGATAAAAAAGTGATTTATGTGGAACTTACAGAGGAAAATGAAAAACAACTGGAGGTTTATATACAGAAAATAGATGAACTTATCCAACAGGAAAAAGTTCCGGAATGTCTGGCCAAAACACAGCAATGTAAGAAATGTGCATATTATGAATATTGTTATATATAAAATCAGTACAGAAATCTAAAGATAAAAGTGTTTTTTAAACAAGGAAGGTGAAGATATGGGCAGTACAAGATACATTATGTCTATGGGAGAACTTACAAGAAAAGACAATTCTTTATGTTTTCGAAAAGATGGAAGAAATGTGTATATACCGATTGAAAATACAAGAGAAATTTATTGCCTGAATGAGGTGAGCATAAATACAAAATTGCTGGACTTTTTATCACAGAATCATGTGATGGTACATTTTTTCAATTATTATGGTGGATACAGTGGTACTTTTTATCCGAAAGATCAGTATTTAAGTGGAAGACTGATAGTAAAACAGGCAGAAAAATATAACATAGATCGAATGGATATAGCCCGTAAGATTGTCCGGGGAATTGGTATAAATATCTATGAAGTACTCTATCATTATTACAAACATGATAAAAAAGAGGTGAAAGAAACACTTGACTGGATTCGCACTGTATTTTTGAAACAGGTTATGACTGCGGAGAATGTGAAAGAACTGATGGCTTATGAAGGAGAAGTCTGGATACGATTCTATCATGATTTTCAATATTTTCTGCCGGAAGATTTTGTTATGAATAAAAGAGTAAAGCGTCCACCGGATAATCCTATGAATGCGTTGGTGTCTTTTGGAAATACGTTGCTGTATACCAAAACGATTGCAGCAATTTACCAGACACATTTGGACCAGAGAATAAGCTTTTTACATGAACCATCGGAAGGCAGATTCTCATTAAGTCTGGATTTGAGCGAAGTGTTTAAACCAGTTATTGTTTTCAGAACAATTTTTGACTTGTTCAATAATAGAAGACTGCAGGTTGAAAAGCATTTTGAAAAAAAGGTAAACTATTGTATTTTGAATGAAGAGGGACGGAAAATATTTATAGAAGCATTTGAAAATCGTCTGGAAAGTGTATTTCTTCATCCCAAATTGAAAAGAAAAGTTTCTTATCGCACTGCATTGAAACTGGATTGCTATAAGCTGATAAAAAATATTCTTGAAGGAAAAGAGTTTGTTCCATTTTCTCTTAAAGAAGGAATGTAAAAAGGATAGAGAGAAAAGAGTAACGGTATTAATGATTTCTGTGTTAAAAAATGGGGATTTCATGTATGAAAAAACAGTTGAATTATAATTATGCATTCTTATTTTATGATGTAGGAGAAAAAAGGGTACAGAAAGTATTTAAAATCTGCAAAAAATATTTATCTCATTTCCAAAAATCAGTTTTCAGAGGGGACATGACGCCATCAAAATTCATACAATTGAGAAATGAACTGAATCGAGTGATAGATAAGGAAGAAGATTTTGTGTGTATTATAAAATTGATGAATGATAATGTGTTTGGAGAAGAAGTACTTGGAAATGGAAAAAAAGATAATGGAGAAGATTTGATTTTGTAGTAAAAGAATTCTCCTGTCAGTGTGAAAACATGACAGGGGAATTCCTTAAGTAAGTTAAATGAAAAGTTATAAAAATTACCAGGCGGATTTTCATAAAAAAATGAAAAATATTGAAAATACGGGGGTATACCAGGTTTTGATTGAGTAAATAAAAAATGAGATGTCGATTGGTAAAAATCTTGCAATCCTTTGTATTTTGCTGTATTATAAAAACTGTTAGAAGAAGAAAAGCCTATAAAACGAGGGATAAAGAGTAACATGAGATGTATTGAAACTACGGGGTCAAGCCGGAGAAACTGCAGGGATTGAGATAAAGAGTAACATGAGATGTATTGAAACTTGTTGACCGTTTCGGCTATTCTTCTTTCCATTGGATAAAGAGTAACATGAGATGTATTGAAACGTCCATAGTGTCCTGAATGTGTCCGATTCGGACACCGATAAAGAGTAACATGAGATGTATTGAAACTTCTGCAGTGTTTCTGTTTGTCATGTACTTCCAGATAAAGAGTAACATGAGATGTATTGAAACTCTTCTGTGACAGTCTCCTGAAATTCAATCACAAGGGATAAAGAGTAACATGAGATGTATTGAAACCGTGCCTGGCAATTCTGAACTGGCTGCAGGAGAAGGATAAAGAGTAACATGAGATGTATTGAAACCCTCTTTCTTTTTTCAATAAACTGCTTGACATTTAGATAAAGAGTAACATGAGATGTATTGAAACTGCGTGGATGATCTGCTCTCAACTGAGTCTTCACACGATAAAGAGTAACATGAGATGTATTGAAACAGGATTTCTGCAACTTTTTCAAGTTTCCATATTCCGATAAAGAGTAACATGAGATGTATTGAAACAACTCTGCCATCCATTCAGCACTGAGTCTTTTCTGGATAAAGAGTAACATGAGATGTATTGAAACAGAACAGTTGCATGTAAAATACAATATCAGATACGATAAAGAGTAACATGAGATGTATTGAAACAACTATGCTATTTAAAGGAAGTTTTAATATTGAAAGATAAAGAGTAACATGAGATGTATTGAAACAAAATGGCTACATCTTATAGTGGTGTAGTTAGACAAGATAAAGAGTAACATGAGATGTATTGAAACATCCTACCCTAGAGATTGTAAAAACGGCTCTGGTAGATAAAGAGTAACATGAGATGTATTGAAACAGGTGGAACTGGAAGTAACAGTGACGCCAGAAGATGATAAAGAGTAACATGAGATGTATTGAAACGATGCTTTTGTACAGAAGTGAAAACCTCTGTCACAACGATAAAGAGTAACATGAGATGTATTGAAACGACGCAAGAATACCAAGGCAAGAAGATAGGACTTGTGATAAAGAGTAACATGAGATGTATTGAAACTGCCCCAGCATGATGAAATCCGCCATAACAGTCTGGATAAAGAGTAACATGAGATGTATTGAAACGAGATTACATTCTCGATATTCGAGTCCGGATTGTTAGATAAAGAGTAACATGAGATGTATTGAAACTCTGCACGCGGAGTAGGAGCATAGTCCCCTTACTAGATAAAGAGTAACATGAGATGTATTGAAACGCTGATGCTGCAGCTCTTTCCGTATTACTGGCAACGATAAAGAGTAACATGAGATGTATTGAAACCTTTTTCTATTGACTTTATTTATACAAGGTGTTATTGATAAAGAGTAACATGAGATGTATTGAAACTCCTGACCGCGTTTCTGATAAGGCCGCCGAACCAGATAAAGAGTAACATGAGATGTATTGAAACGTTCTGCTCCTCTTTTCTTGTATTCCCTTCTGAGTAGATAAAGAGTAACATGAGATGTATTGAAACATAAGTACACGGAGAAGTATACAAAATGACCGCCTGATAAAGAGTAACATGAGATGTATTGAAACGGGATGTGGAATATTACAGATCTGCGAGAGAAGCAGGATAAAGAGTAACATGAGATGTATTGAAACTTGTAAAAAATTTGGTAAATATGGAAATGTTTGGAGATAAAGAGTAACATGAGATGTATTGAAACTGGAGCTGTAGTGCAAAGAGTGCCGAAGAGGATGTAGATAAAGAGTAACATGAGATGTATTGAAACGTGGTTAAATTGCTGGCAATCTCTATTTTGCTCCAGATAAAGAGTAACATGAGATGTATTGAAACCCCTGTTCTCCCTTAACCGGGATCTGGCAGACTGTGATAAAGAGTAACATGAGATGTATTGAAACGTTGATGCTACAATCTTTTCTGAACAATTTGATTATAGATAAAGAGTAACATGAGATGTATTGAAACGTTTGCACCATCTGCAACTATTAAAGATTACCCTGATAAAGAGTAACATGAGATGTATTGAAACAATATAAAATGTTGTATATAATGGAATTGCTCTGACAATAACAAATATCTAATCCACAACTCATTTATATCTGTTAACATATAGCAACATAAGTATGGAAAATAGAGATTAACATAAAATACAATGTATAATATGTATATAGAACCGAGACAAAAGGGAGGATCATGTATTGAATTCAGTCAAAAAAAAACTTCCAATAGGAATAGAAAATTTTGCAAAGCTTCAGTCAGAAGATTTCTACTATGTAGATAAAACGATGCTTATCAAAGAACTTCTGGATAATTGGGCGGAGGTGAATCTGTTTACACGTCCGAGAAGATTTGGTAAAACATTGAATATGAGTATGCTGAAAGCATTCTTTGAATTAAACGGTGATAAGAACTGCTTTAAAGGAACAAGAATTTCCAGAGAAGTTTATCTTTGCGAACAATACATGGGAAAGTTCCCTGTGATTTTTATTTCCCTGAAGAGTATCAGCGCGCAAACTTATGAAAAAGCCTGTGATATGGCAATACAGATTGTAAATGGTGAGGCGCGTAGATTCCAGTATTTATTGGACAGTGAACGTTTGACGGAATATGATAAGGATGCGTTCAAATCATTGCTTCTGCCGGATATGAAGGAATCTGTTCTGTGCAGCAGTCTGAGGATTCTGTCAGAACTTCTGGAGAAACATCATGGTCAGAAAGTTATCTTATTGATTGATGAATATGATGTGCCTCTGGCGAAAGCATTTGAATTGGGATATTACAATTCAATGACTCTGCTGATCCGTAACTTGTTTGAAAATGCATTAAAAACAAATGACAGTCTGAAGTTTGCTGTGCTTACAGGCTGCATGCGTATCTCAAAGGAGAGTATTTTTACAGGATTAAATAATCTGAAAGTTTTGTCAGTGGCAGATGTACAGTTTGATGAATATTTTGGATTTACGGACAGTGATGTAAAGAATATATTGGAATATTATGAACTTTCTGAGCATTATGATGAAATAAAAATG
>OLPP01001012.1_pt1 | contig 12703 bp, 20 predicted proteins | sample 1643151 | NCBI WGS metagenome assembly OLPP01 (sample SAMEA3136679, study PRJEB25190) | human gut metagenome | biome: human gut; feature: human-associated habitat; material: faeces | place: Austria | collected 2013 | reverse complement strand
TACCAACATGTTTAGACATTTTCCTCTAGGAAAAAATTAACTAGCACCACGGGTACAAATACGTAAAATTTTAGTTAGAATAATGGCAAGGAGAAAAACATGATAGATGAAAAAAAGTGTTTAAAAAATCTATTGGAGGATATGGATGATATTGAAGAAAAACTATCTAAATGGACTGGGAAAACAAATATATTTCAGATACTTAAGCTATCTAAAAATGAAATAAGACATAGTAATTTTTTAGCTTTTTTGTTTGCTCCAAATGAAACCCACAATTTATCTGATGAGTTTTTTAAAATGTTTTTGAAAAGGTATATAGATTCTAATGATGATACCAAAGCTGCTATCAATTATTTTGATGCTTTACTTAATAGCTATGAAGATTTAATTGTTTACAGAGAAAATAAGAATATTGATATTTTATTGGTATCGGAAAAAAATAAAATAGTGGTGTGCATCGAAAATAAAATTCTGTCTTCGGAGTCTGGAGGGCAACTTAATAAATACCAAAGATATATAGAACGCAATTATTCTAACTATAAAAAAATTTTTGTTTTTTTAACTCCAGATGGAAATGCACCCACAAATCCTAGTTGGGGCATAATTACTTACAAGAATATCGTTGAAGAGAGTGTAAAATATTTTGTGTAAATAGAAAAAAGGAAGTCCCTTCTGTAGAATAGAGTTACCACAACACATTCACAGAAAAGAGGACTTCCATATGAACGATTTTACTACAGAAATTATGGAAACACTAATCAATAAAGGTGATTTAGATGAATTATTTCGATGTCATTTAGAATTAGCTGTTAATTCATTATTGCAGGCTGAATTAACAGCTTTTCTTGATTATGAAAAATATGATCGTGCTGGGTTCAATTCAGTTAATTCCCGTAATGGGAATTATTTACGTTCATTCAGAACAGAGTATGGAGAATTAAATTTGGTGATTCCTAGAGGTAGAAATGGTAAGTTTTCTCAACAAACTTTACCTGCTTATAAAAGAACCAATGACTCTTTAGAAACCACTATTATTCAGCTATTTCAAAAAGGAATTACTATGTCTGAAATCTCTGAATTGATTGAAAAAATGTACGGGTATCACTATACGCCACAAACCATTTCAAATATGACTAAAATAGTTTCTGAAGATATTATTGCCTTTAAAGAAAGGTCCTTAGAATCCAGATACTCTGTCATTTTTATGGATGCTACTCACATTCCTTTAAAAAGACAAACTGTTTCAAAAGAAGCAGTTTATATTGTAATTGGCATTCGATTAGATGGAACCAAAGAGGTTCTTGGGTTTAGTATTGCTCCAACTGAATCTGCTTATGTTTGGAAAGAGATTCTTCAAGACCTAAAAGACCGTGGTTTAAAAGAGGTTTTATTAGTCGTAACTGATGGTTTAAGTGGCATTAACGATAGTATTCATAGTGTTTATCCAAATGCTCAATTTCAACAATGTTGTGTCCATATATCTAGAAATATCGCTCATAAGGTTCGTGTTAGTGATCGACAAGAAATCTGTAGCGATTTCAAATTAGTTTATCAAGCAAGTTCAAAAGAAGAAGCAAATAATCAAATAAGGTTTATGATAGATAAATGGAAAAAGCAGTATCCACGAGTGGTTAAATTGCTCATGAATCCTGCTATATTAACCTTTTATAATTTCCCTCCGTCAATCAGAAGAACTATTTATTCAACTAATTTGATTGAAGGTTTTAACAAACAATTAAAGAAATATACCAAAAGAAAAGAGCAATTTCCTAATGAAGAATCTCTGGAGAGATTTCTAGTATCTCAATTCAACAACTATAATCAAAAGTTTCTATGCCGAGTTCATAAAGGTTTTAAAGAAATACATGATACATTAGAATCAATGTTTTAACTTGATCAACAGAATGGGATTTTCCATTTACACATAATTCTTGACGCAACCAACTTTTTATATAATATTCATAAGAAATCAAATTTAGATAGTAAATTAACTAATAATTACACACACACAATTTTTTAAGGTCTTAAAACCATCATATATGCAAAAGAAGCTAACCTTTATTACTAAATTAGCTTCTTTTGCGTTAACTCAGATAATACTATTCATTTTTAATTAAAAAATATAAGGCATAGACATGGCACCATAACCAATATCATATTTTCTCAACTCTTTAGCACTCAATTTTGTGTAATCTTCTTTGATAAATTCCATTAAGCACTTAATTTCATTGATATTTATGCGTTCCTCAGCTTTTAATTTAGATAAATGTTTGTACACTGATATAATAATTTCAGGATATGGTTTATCCTCTCGTATTTTCTTAGCATCTTGAAGAAATCCTTCTTTTACTTCTACATTATTATATGACTTTGAATTATATGCATTCGCAATTAAGTCAAAAAGTTTTTCTTTTTTATCTTCCACCGACTCCACCTAGCACTTTCGTAAAACCATTAACGTAAGCTTTTACTCCTCTATCAACAATCTCAGAGCGAGCTCTACTCCAATCTACCCAACATTTTTGAGTATTACAATAAACACCATTTCCATAATAAGTTGCAGCATCTACTGTAATTCCTAAAGTAGATACACTCAATAAAACAATTCCTAAAATCAAAAAATACTAACAAATTTTTTCTTCATATAATTGCCTCCCTTTTTTATAAAACAATTATATGTAATTTTCAGAACATTTTTGCAAAATTTTCATAAATAGTATCTTTAGTGTCATAATCGTCACCAATATTCTGTAAGATCAATCAAATTTTATCTCACTAATAATAATAGTCTTAATAAATAAAAAATGGTCTTCACTTTTCGGAATATTTATTATAAAAGGAGCTTGTTATAAAAAAGAGAAAAATTAAAACACAATAAAACATGTACAAACATATCAAAAAAGGCCAGTCAACAAACCTGTTAACTAGCCTTTTTTATCTTAATTTCTAAATAAACGATACAGCCATTTTTGCGGACGTCCACGATAGATCACGTGCGTTTCTACTGCTTCTATCCGTTGCTGCTCATGATAATTGAAAATCTCATCTTCAGTAAGATCATAGTCCATCATCAATTGCTGGGCTTTGGCTAATGCGCTCATTGATTCCTCATCATTTACATCCGCCGCAAGCGCCAGTAATTTTTGAATCTTTTCTTTTCTCTTGTCTGCCATTTTCTACTCCTAAAGGTAAGTGTGTGTTAAGTCTACTTCTTTTTTCTGAACGCTACTTTCCAGTGTTGCTAGTTCTTTTTGTGCTTTTTTCGTTCGTTTTAGTCCTTCTTTATACACCGTTGAAGTCTTATTATGACCTAACAATTCCAACTGTTCTAAGTCTTCCTCTAATTTCTCTACCCACATTCGCTTATGGTCTAATAAATTGTATTTCATGGTGATCTTCCTTTCTTCCTTTCTTCCTTTACTTGCACTAGCACTCTGTCTATAAAGCCAGTTCCCATACCAGGTTTTTATCCTCATAGAATTTTGGATCGATATATCGGGTTAACTTATCGCATTCAAGCGTAAAGCTTTCTTCCTCGAATACAATAGAGATATTGTCCAATACAGTTCCTTCAAAGGCTAGCGCACCTAATTCTGTATGATTGTTTACCCAAACGACTTTTTCTTCAGTAATTCTAATTCCAAAGTAATCACGTACCCCATCGTAGCCACAAAGGCAAATGACCTTTGCTTGGTCAAAAAAGTAAGGCATTTTAAAGTAACGATCATCTACTACCGAAATTTCAGATCGTTCAAATTCTACAACACCATCTTCAGTTGCGGTTAACTGTGTTAAAATATCTGCTAACGATAGTTTAGTTTGTTTTTTCTTCATCTTATTTCCACCTTTTCCATTGTCTAAAAGTGATATCACTTTTAGGTTTTAGTATAAAAAGTGACGTCACTTTCTTAGTGCTGGTACCTCAAATCCTGCTTTTTCTTGGCAATCAATAAATCTAACGCAATACACATAATCCTGGATTCACTTTTGCCGTACTTCTGCTTTAGTTGCTGCAATTCTTTTTGTCTCTTTTCATCTAATGTCACGGGTAACCGTTTATTTCCTATTGCAATTGGCATTGGTACTCTCTCCTTTCATCGAAATAACCCCATGAAAAATATGGCTGCAATCATCTTGAATAGTAGACTCACGAGGACTAATACAAACCGCCAAAAGATCAAACAAAACACCAGTATTATCAAAAATACAGCGAGGTTTAACTGTACAGCTGCACTATCTCGCATAAGTATTTCGCCAACAAACAGTACTAACAATAAGGGAATAATCTTGTTCAAATGGATCACCTTCTTTCTCTTAAGTTATCGGGCTTTGCCCGTTTATTTCGCACCACCTAAGCGGCGGGGGCGGTTGGTGCGAAATAAGAACCATTCCCTTAGTTACTAGGCTTTTTTTGTCTTTATTTCACACATTCTCACTTTTCGGTATAAATGATTATTGACCTTTTTTTCTTTCAAATCGTTGATATGGAATCCGTTGTTAGTTGATAAATCACCTTATTCATTTTCGTTGTCCTCCTTTTTCATGGTGTAATAGGCGCCATACTTATTGATATTTTCAAAATAATCTAACCATTCACTTGAAACAGTCTTGGCTTTTTTCGTTTCGACAAATTTCGCATACGTTAATTCTAAAGCTTGATATTCAGAAGGTTTAATAGTGCTTGGTTTGACACCTACTTCCAAGCATAGTAAGGCTTGGAAAAACCATTTTGCATTTTGTTTTTTCAATTCTTCCAGTGTTCGATAGTACGTCGCAATGAGATTCATTTCGACACCTGATTCAATCATTTCTTCCACAGCTACCGACAATCTTTCCTTATAATGTTTTTTTGGAACACGTGTCTCATTGTATAGGAATGTCATATCCTCCATTTTTTGTGCCATTTTATCCAAAGGTAATTTGACAAATTCGTCATAGTAATTTTGAGCCATATTTTTTTCTCCTTTTTAGTTCTCTAATTTGGTTAACCAATATTCGTTTTCATAAGTTTCCATGTTTTCTTGATAATGCAGTTCATATCCTGCAATCTTCACTAGGTCTTCAAATAGCATAGTCGGTGCATCCTCTACTAAAGGGGTTTCTATCGTCCAGTACCGCGGAATAAGTAAAGCTTCTGCTACTTTTTCAGAAATGACTTCTTTGTCCACCAAAATTTGAACGACTTCTTTTACAGTCAATAATTTGTGTTGTGTTTTCATCAGCGTTTCTTTCCTTTCTCCTCAATCAAAATATAATCGCCATAAGACAAGGTATATTTTTTCCCGCATGTTGGACATTGATAAAAACAATAGCTTTTGATACATTTTGCTCTTTCTCCACAATCGCATTCGACAGTATGTGGTGCATGATAGTTTGGGAATAATTCGCTGAAGGGAACACCCCAATAATCAAATTTCTTTCGCATGATTGATTCTGCCTCCTCTTAGGAAAGGTTTTACTTCCTTTCGTTAGTTCTTTCTTTATTGATTTGTTGGCCAGAATGAATCAACGAAAAGCGACAAGGACAAGGGCGCGCAGCGTGCCATTTACCCTTGTCCTTGTCGCTTTTTGGTGATAAAAGGCAACTTGTTGCCGGTCTGGCAAATCAATAAAGAGATAACGAACAGGAACGAACCTTTTGGTGAGAGGAAGTTTTTTCTATTTTGTCTTGCTTTGCAAGACCCTTTATCTTAGTGAACGTGCAACGTTCACTTCCTTTCTTCTCGAACGGCGGTGGCGGTTGGAGTGAGAGAGGTTTTTCAATTGAGAAGGCGCTCGCGCCTTCCTAAAAAGGCCTTTTCATTTTTCTTGTTTCTATGTAAAACAAAAAGAGCTGCAGTCCTACATTAGGATTGCAACTCTTCTTTTTTTATATGCCCATCGATCGCGTAAAATGATCGGGATTTCTAATATACATGCTAGCAATAACTAGCTGATTTCGTTTATTGAAGTGACCTGTGACGGCAATATTGTATTTTCCATCATCCATAATTAGCAATTTATCGATAATTTCAATATCTGCAACTACACAATTAATCGATTCATGAATTGTTTGTAAAGTAAAGCGAACCAATAATGGTTGTGTTTTTATTACTCGGATTTTATCAAGCAAACCAACATATTTGTTCATCACGATCACCTCGCTAAAATTATAGCAAAAACAACTAAAATTGAGAATTTTTAATCGGTTTTAGATATGCTATAATGATCAAGACAGTAAAGTTTGTGACGGTGGCTATCCGATTGAAAGTGAGGTGGTGCGTATGTGCGTACTTCCAAAATCTTACAGAAAGGAGAAGCCTTTTGCCTGTTGAAACGGCGCTAGGATTAATGATTAGTTTCGGTTCTTTGATCGCAACAATCATTTTTGGAATCTTAGCAGTTGTAAACAACAATCAAAAAAAAATAACCGTCAGCTTTAGCCGGTCGACGATTATTTTTCAAAAATAATATTAAGCTGGTCACCGTCTTAAACGGTGCTGTTAGGGGAGTTGTTAGCGCAACTCCTCTTTTCGTATCCATTATAACAACTTTATTGATCTTTTACAATCAGAATGGTAAATCATCATCACTAATATCGATTGATTGTCCGCCAAATGGATTTTGTGAAGCGTTCAATCCTTGTTGTTAGGCGTAGCTACATCCCGTTGTTCAAAGGTGGTAGGGCTTGGACTGCTGGACGATTGATCAGCGTGCGCACGGCTCTCTGTCGTTACTTTACTTTCTAATAGTTGAAAGTTATCAGCTACAACTTCTGTCACATACACACGTTGTCCTTGTTGGTTATCGTAGGTTCGGGTTTGAATCCGTCCGACAACGCCAATCAAGCTGCCTTTTTTAGCTAATGTCGCCATCGTTTCTGCTGGTTTGCGCCAAATCGCACAGTTGACAAAATCGGCTTCTCGATTGCCGTTTTGATTCGTGAAATTACGATTAACGGCTAAGGTAAAAGTGGCCACTGCTGTGCCACTTGCGGTATAACGTAAATCTGTATCTTTGGTTAACCGTCCTACTAAAGTTACATTATTAATCATCTTTATCTCTCCATTTCTTGATTCATTTGTTGTGATCTTTTAAACTGCCTTTTTCTTTCTTGATTTTCAATTTTGATCACACTTTTCATTAGGTGATCAATTTCGTTGACTGTATCTGCAAATGAAATGGAATTCGCAAACGTGTTAACTGAGCGATATTTTTCCCACTGCTTTTCCAAATAGTCGTTTCCCCTGATCTTATCCATTTCTCTTTCATAATAAAAGGATAAAGGCTTTGTATCTCCACGTTTTGTAAATGTATTTCGAACACTTTTGTATAACTCTTTCGTATCAATATTTTCTAGTTTCGGAATGGTAAATAAGTCGTAGTAATCTTTTGCTCTCGAATTATCTGTGCCAAAGCTGAACGTAGCACTTAGCTTTTCTGCAATAATTTGTTCTGTTGGATAAGCTGGAATCTCCACTTTTTTATCTTCAAACATTAATTGGTGATAGTGTGTATCTACTTCAGGATAAATAGAATCTCCTGTTGTCACGTCCATTTTAAACGGTACACGTACTTTCTCTAAATTAGCCACCAATTTAATTTGAAATCCAGGATAAAAATCGGCTTCTCTTGTTTCCTTCATTCCTTGAATAGAGAAAACAATGCCTTCTTTTGTGGGTTCTCTAGTTAAATCATTAAAAATGCTCTTCAATTTTTCTTCAGTTAATTTGCTATTTCTAAATGTCGTATCGATATCAATTGTTGTCCTTCTATCGATTCCATATTTTGATCCTAATAAAAAGCCGCCTTTCAAAATGAAGTCATTTTTGTACTTTGATTCAGAAATTTGTTCAATTAGACGATCCATCATAAAATGCCGTTGCACTAACTGTGCATTTAATCCTGTACTCTTTGCTAAATTTCTTGTTTTTGCTGCAAATTGTGTCGGTGTCATCTTTTTCCTCCATCAATATAAGCTTTGCATGTGGTATTTCATTTCTTTTTCTACATGTAGTTTTGTCATGTAATCTCTTAATTTACTTGGATCTCTCAATGGGTCTTCCATGTACTCTTTTAATGCTTCTAATTTCATTTCATATTCAATTTCATATCTCGGATTCCAAATATCACAAAGTGTACGCTCTTTATCATACATAGTAATAGGATTTCCTTGAAAGGAAGTTCCCTCTACTTTTCCTAGTTCATAAACTTCTTTCTTCACGAAATGAAATTGTAACTGCTGCTCTTTTGTAATTGAACGATCAACGTTATAGCCATGGGGAAAAGTTAAGTGAATGAATTTCGGCATATTCGTAGAAAGCTGGTAAATATCTAAAGTCGTTTCATGAGAGAAGATTCCCCTGGAAAATCGTTGCTGAAGCCAAAATAAATCATCTATTCCATGACCATCCTCTACATAATAACCACGATCAATTTTGATCAATTTTCCTTGATTCACCAATCTTTGTACAGTGGTTGCTGCGATTCCTAACTTTCTGGCTTCCTTCATAGATAAATTTCCATCGCGAATAGCCAACAATTCTTTCAGTTTCTCTTGCATTTACTTCCCCCCTTTCGTTACAAATACACTACATTAAATATATCATGATAGTGTATTTGTAACAAGGTTAATGTCTATCGATCTAATTCAATTTCTTTTTGAATCCTCTGCTGGTTCTTTAATTGCTGCAGTCTTCGTTTGCTGGCACGCATTTTTTCCTGTTCTGAACGAATTTTGGCTTTTTGATTTTCGATTTCTTGTTGTTTGTGTGTTGTATTACGCATAAGATTAACCCTCCATTATTTTGTAGTGCGTCGTGTTCTTTTCTTGAAGTTCGTTTTTTTCTTTTCAGAAAATTCAAAGCCTGTAGTGAAGTCTTCTTTTAAAACAATCGTTGCTTCAAACGAACCCTTCTGACCTTTTAACCCTTTCACTGGTTGGCTTGTTCGGCTATTTTGAATAATCTATCATAAATAACACTCCATTCGTCACAATTATACAAACATATGTTCCCTTTTGTAAAGAAGGAAGTTCAAATGAACAAAAAAAGATTCGAATTGTTATTACAAAAAGTTTAAACGGATAACTGACCACTTATTAGATTTTAAATGCGTTAGAATCTTCATATATCAACTAATTAGAATAAAAAAAGCAAAGTAACTAATGAAAATCCATTAGTTACTTTGCTTTTTATTAAAAATTTTCAATCGTTAAATTACTAAAGTTTTTTAGACCACTAGCAAGACAGATACAAAATAATGAATGAATTGAAAGTTATTGTTCCAATTCTCTTTTTAATTGAGGAAAATCATTAAGTAATTCAAATAAAATACTAAAGTTTGAGAGAAAACTCACATCCTTATTAGGATTTTCTGAATTATTCATTCCATATAATATTTTTAATCTTTTGAAAACTTCCTTCATGCTTTCATTTTCTGCATATTTACTTTCTAGAGATAAATCTGAGAGATAAATAATGTAATACATATTTATATATATATCATTCCATGAAAATGTATCTATTTTTTTTTGTCTCCCGTTGTATCCTTTATAAGTATATGATTTTTCAACTGATTCCAGTGCAATGTTTATAAGCATTTCATTTATTTTTTCATTCAAATCCAACTCTTTTAGTTCTTTTAATTCAATTATTTTATATACCAGCAATTCCTGAAAGAAATAATTGAATTTTTCTTTTAAAGCAGCTGGAAAAACGGGGTCTAATTTATAAGGCTCTGATAGAACATCTATGAAATTACCTATTTTTTCTTTTAATATTAGATTATCTTGCATTTTAATAAATCTAATTATTTTATCAATCATCCGATTATCTAGTCGTAATATTGAATCACTTCTATCTCTGTTCCATTGCAAACATGCTACATCTATGTTATTAATTACAAAAATAGAAAATAAAGCTAATTCAGGATCAGAACTAAGCAGATTATACATTTCTAGTCGATGATTCTCAAATAAGTGATTAAATACTTCTTCAGTATGCAGAGTGTAAATATCATCGGGACGAGGATTAAAAAAACTTCTATAAAAAATACTAAGAATTTCTATCTTTTCTTTTTCTGTTAATAAATAAAAAGACTCTTCGATTACTCTTAATCTATTTTCAGGAATATCCCCAGATTGCTTATACCATTCGGTAATTTCTTGGTAATTTTTTAAAAAGCTTTCCTTGTTTTCGCCTATTCTAGTCCTATGTGCATATTCTATTATGAATTCCCATAAAGATTGCAATTGTGCTAAAGTGATTTGATTTGTTTTATCATGCACTGCATCATTTCTAATATTTTTAAAGTATAAAAGCTTAGTTCTATCCCCATCGTTCAGCCTTAATATATTAGTATCGGTATTTTCATTTAAAGCACTAATAAGAGCATTTTCCCATTTATCAACATCGATTAGATTTTTGTTTAACCCTCTCCACTTGTTTTCAATCTTTGCTTTATATTTTTCTTCTGTCTCATTTTCTTTCTTTTCTATTATACTGAAATAAGGATTTTCATTATAATTTATTATATTTTGTCTTATTTGTTGTAAAAAGCCTACATACGAAGTAATGTACGATGATCTATACGCTCCTATTGAATAGGTCATAAAAGACTCTTCAAATAAATAAGACACCTTATTAAAGTAGGGACTATTCAAAATTTTTTCTTTAGTATTGTTTATAAATTCCATTTACTCCATCCTTACTTAATTTTTAAATTAATGGATTATATTTGTTAATTAAGACTCAAGTAAAAATATGAAATCGGTTCAATCTCTGTGAATTTTTAAGTTATTTTATCTTATTTTTCTCTCTCAATTTACTAGTGATTCCGTATTTCATTCTGTACCTTCTAAATGTTCTTCGATTAATTCCTGTTTGCTCTTCTACTTCTTTATCTGTAGATCCAGCTAAAAATAATTTAAATGCTAATTGCAGACGTTTATCATCTTCTCTATACTTTGGCTTCCCACCTTTATATTTTCCTTTTGCTTTAGCAAGCGCAATACCTTGTTGCTGCGTTTCACGAATATATCGACGTTCTTCTTCCGCCTGGTACTTGTATAGTTCAATAATTAAGTTATTAAGTAATCGACGCAAATTATCATCAGTTATCCCTGTTAACGCTGGTAAATTCAAAACTTCCAGAGTCGCTTTCTTCAGCTGAATCAAATTCATCGTTTCTGTTAGCTCTTTATTATTTCGCCCAAGACGTTTTAATTCTGTCACAACGACAATATCACCTTCACGTATGAATTCCATCATTTTTTGAAATCCTTCACGATTGGTATCTTTCCCGCTTGCCTTATCAGTAAAAATTTTATCACACTTTGATAACAATTCTAGCTGTCTATCTAAATTTTGATCAATACTGCTTACTCGAGCATATCCAATTTTAGCCATAGAAAAAAACTCCTTTAAAATTCAAAAATTTGGATCATTTTTAAAATCCTGTTGCCCAACTCTGTTGACCCCTTAGAAATCCAAGTGTCATTTTTATATTTAAATGGCAAAAATTTTTCTCAGTATTTGTCACACAAAAATTCGAAAAATATTCTATAGCTTTATAGAAGGGCCAACGACTTTTAAGGTTTTGATCCTGTTTTAATTTCTCATTTCAGCGTTCTTTCAATAGTTCACTTAATTAAGTTCAGATAGATATAAAATTAGATCTCAATAGGGTATACTCCAGAAATGGAAGAATATGAAAATCAAGTAGCAAAATATTTGAGAAAAGTAGGAAATTATGCGCGTTATTGTGTGACACACGATTTTCTAGGGAATGAATTAATTCCCCGAAGAATACAAATGAGATTAGTTTTAACAATGATTTTTTATTGCCATTATGCTTTCAAAACAACTGTTTATGATATAATTATCAAATTTTTCTAAAAATCATTTATAATTATTTTAGAAAAAGGAGGTATTGATTTATGAGAAAAAAATTATTTAGTTTAGCTCTTATTGGAATATTTGGGTTAGTTGTGACAAATTTTGGTACAAAAGTTGATGCAGCTACGCGTTCATATGGTAATGGTGTTTATTGTAATAATAGTAAATGCTGGGTTAACTGGGGAGAAGCTAAAGAGAATATTGCAGGAATCGTTATTAGTGGCTGGGCTTCTGGTTTGGCAGGTATGGGACATTAATACTATGAGAAGTAATAAATCTTTCAACAAAGTTCTAGAATTAACTGAAACAGCATTAGCCACCCCAGAAATTAAAAAAGATAAAAATCTATGTGAAATTTTAGAAAAAGTAAAAGCTAGTGCTGCTAAAGGTGAATTTTATTATGATTACAAGAAAGAATTTCAACCTGCAATTAGTGGATTCACTATTAGAAACGGCTTTTCCACACCGAAGGTTTTATTGGAGTTGCTTGCTGAAGTAAAAACTCCCAAAGCATGGTCGGGACTTTGAGTTATGATAAGTGCCATTCTATTTTTTGTAAGAGTATCTAATTGAGTTTTAAGGAACATATGGAATATAGAAATTAAAATGTTACAATATATTTGGATAGTACAAATCAAAAGAGAGGTCGTTCGTCAAAAGAACGGCTTCTTTTTTATGGAAAAATGAGCGAGTATAATCTTCGGATCTTGTATGATTAGCAAAAGGGTTCTGTTGCGAAGTTTGAAAATCAAACGCGCCCTCTCTGAACTCCAAATATCTTAGGCTGTTATTCCCATTAATACCTTGATTTCAGTAGACACCGAAAA
>OLPP01000996.1_pt1 | contig 12913 bp, 8 predicted proteins | sample 1643151 | NCBI WGS metagenome assembly OLPP01 (sample SAMEA3136679, study PRJEB25190) | human gut metagenome | biome: human gut; feature: human-associated habitat; material: faeces | place: Austria | collected 2013 | reverse complement strand
CGAACTCATTCTCTCGTAAGTTAATACTTTTGTCTAATCTTTGGGGTTCACTTCATTATTGCTCTGTGGCTTTTTTTGGTACTTAAAAACCTCCAGCAAAAAACTGGAGGCAAAAATAAATATAAGAAAAGCTCTTAGACAAAGTTTAGAAAGGTAAGGGGCTTCATCCAAGAGCAAGGGGCATGATTGTCTTTCAACAATCAAGTACATTATAGAACATTTTTCTGCATTTGTAAATAGTAAAAGTGTAGAAAAATGAAAAAAATTTTTGTATAAAATCCCTAAAATTGGACAATTAAAATGTCTTTTAAAGTAGAATACAGATAATTCCACCGTGACTGGTATTGAGAATTTTCTCAATAGTGTCTTGTATTTTACTTTGAGTATCTTCGTTTAATCGCAGTATTTTTGTGTTTAAATCGTCATTTATAAGGTCACTAAGACTTCTGCCAAAAATTTCGTATTCTAACACACTTTCTGTAGAATTGTTATACTTTGTGTTAAGGTAGTTTACCAGTTCTTTGGATTGTTCTTCTGTTCCTACTACAGTTGCCACATTTGCATTAATATTGCTTTTAATCATATGTATTGCAGGAGCTTTTGCAGAAATACTTAAGCCATATCGGTTACCCTGTTTAATACAAGTAGGTTTTTCAATAGTCATATCTTCAGGTGACGGACTTACTATGCCGTAGCCTTTTCGCTTTACTTCGTCAATGGCAAATTTCATTTTATCATATTCTTTTTTAGCCTGTGCTAAAAGTTTTATAGTGGATATTAGTTCATATTCTCCACCAATTTCCATGCCTGTTGTTTCAGAAAGTACATTGTAAAAAAGATTGTCATTTAAACTTAATTCAATATTTGCAGAACCTGTACCTAAATCTATAGCCTCTGAATAGCTTTTCTTAATGTTTTCATTTTGTGCAAAAACGGAAAGGGCATCTTTTATACTTGTAAAGCCTGAAATATTTTTTGCAAAATCTTTTATTGTGGATATGAGATTTTCTTTTAACCAGTGATTTGAAGCAAGGGTTTCTATCCATTTTGGAGTATGTATATTAATCTGTATAATAGGAAATTGATATAAAACAGTTTCCAATATAGAGTTAATATCGTCCATAGTCATATTTTTGCAGTCTACAGGCAATACGGGAGCAGAATATTTTTTGCTCATTTCATTTGCCGTATTTAATGTTTTTTGATTTTCTGGGTCTTTAGTGTTTAAAATAATAACGAAAGGCTTTCCGGTGTCCTTTAATTCTTCGGCAATAGTATTTTCAGCCGAAATGTAATTTTCCCTAGGTAAATCAGTAATCGTACCGTCATTTGTAACCATAAGACAGAGTGTAGAATGGTCTTTTATAACTTTTTTTGTTCCCATTTCTGCTGCTTTGGTAAAAGGCATTTTTTCATCAGACCATGGAGTAGATACCATTCTTGGACCATTTTCCAACTGATGTCCCGTAGCACCGTCTACTATGTAACCAACACAGTCTATTAAACGAACATTTAGCTTTACATCGTTTATATTTATTTCAACAGCTTCATTTGGTACAAATTTAGGCTCTGTTGTCATAATAGCTGTGCCGTCAGCAGATTGAGGAAGTTCATCAACGGTTCTTTCTTTTATGTACTGGTTTTCAATATTAGGAATTACTAACATTTCCATAAATTTTTTTATAAATGTTGATTTACCTGTTCTTACAGGGCCTACAATGCCAATGTATATATCTCCACCTGTTCTTGTTCCTATATCTTTGTATATATCAAATGCTTCCATTTAGTCAAGCCTCCTTTTGCTTTGTAAATATTATTCAAAATAAAATGAAAATAGTACAAAATTTTGTTAGATATTCATTGACAAAATAGTAAAATACAGTTAAAATTATAGGGAAGTATTTATAGCTTACATTTACATAATAGGAGGTAACAACACTATGAAATCAATTAACATTAAGTTAGACACAATTGATAAGGTAAAGGAATTTGTTAATAAAATTAACACTTTTGATGGCGATTTTGATTTAGTTTCAGCAAGATATGTAATAGATGCTAAGTCTATTATGGGTATTTTTTCTCTTGATATCAGCGCTCCATTACGCCTTGATATTCACGATGATGCTGAATATGAAGCTGTAAAGTCTTCTATGGCTGATTTTGAAATCTAATATCTAGTGATAAATTTTCGCCTGCTTTTTAGCAGGCGTTTTTTGTGCATAAAAATAGCCCCCATAGTTGAGGGCTATTGCTATTTACTGTTGAATATAGCTTTTTGCTACAGTTTTTACCTTTACTCCACTTGGATAAAGAGTTCTGTTACTAGCTACATTTTTGTTATAGCAAGTTACATTTTTAAGACCAGAACCTTCAAAAGATGTACCGTCTAATTCTGTAAGTGTATAAGGGAAAGAAACAGAAGTAAGAGCAGTAGTGTTTGCAAATGCTCTAGGCTTAATGTACTTTATGCCGGCATTAAATATAACATTGTAAAGTTTAGTACAATCTTCAAAAGCTGATTCGCTTATTGTTTCCACATTAGCAGGAATAGTTATGTTAAGAAGTGAAGAACAACCCTTGAAAGCGTTTTTGCCTACAGTTTTAACGCCAGTGTTCAAGCCTATTGTCTTTAATGCTGAACAGCCATTGAAACAGTTTTCAGGAACTTCTGTTAATGCCTTTGGCATTGTTATTGTAGTGAGTGCAGATTGTTCAAAGGCATTAGCACCAATAGAATTAATGTTGTCAGTAAGCACTAGAGAAGTAATAGGGCAGTAAGCAAAAGCACTTTCGCCTATTGTCGTAATTTTTTGTGAAAGAGTAATCTTTTTAAGTCCTGAATAAGCAAATGCTTTTTTACCTATTGTTTTAGGTTCAGTTTTCATAGAAACTTCTTTAAGATTTCTACAGTTGAAAAATGCGTAATCATCAATACCTACTACAAGGACTTTATCAATATAGAGAGGAATATCAACCTTTGTTACAGTATTATCAGCACCTGTAATTAAGCCGGTTGTTTTATTAAAGTAGATATTTCCACCTTCAACTTCATAGCTTACATCTTTAGCAGTTATTTTAGTGTTTTCTGTAAGTTCTTTTGTAAGTTTTTCTGCTACATCTTCGCTATTTAAATATGCTGTAATAATGTCGCACTGTGCATTTGTATCATCAGTTTTTGTATAAGACTTTACAATGTTTCCGTCTTGCTTTGGGTTAATAACAGCACCATAAGAAAGAGAGCATAAAGCCATTGTTAAAGCCATAGATAAAGTAATAAATTTTTTCATATATAAAACCTCCTTAATGTTTTTCTACAATGTTTATATTTTCTTGAAAAATATTTTCTGCATTTTCAATTTCAACACTGCCTTTAGTTTGTACTGAAATGTTCTTCAAATACACGTGGTGTATAGGCATAGCCTTAAGTCCTGAAATAGAAATAGGCTTTTTAGCACCGTTACAAACAATATCTTCTATAAATATATTCTTAAATTCCGGTATTTCTTCGGGAGAAATTTCTTGTCCGGCTTTTGTATCCATATCATAGCCCATATTAAAGGCAATGGCCTCATTTTTGATGTTAAGCATATTTATATTTTTGCAATATATGTTTTCTACTACGCCACCACGTCCAAGACAACTTTTAAATCTAAGACCTATATCAGTTCCAATAAATGTACAATCTTCTACAAAAATATTTTTAAGTCCACCACTCATTTCACTACCGGCTACAAAACCACCATGTCCATGGTAAACAGTACAATCTTTTATAAGTACATTTTCAGTTGAAACACCCAGCTTTCTACCGTCTTCGTTTTTGCCGGATTTCATACATATAGCATCATCGCCTACATCGAAAGTAGAATTAAGTATATGTGCGTTTTTACAACAGTCCAAATCAAGACCGTCACCATTTTGTGCATACCATGGATTTTGTATGTGTACATTCTGAATTGTAATATTTTCACATAACCAAGGGTGAACACACCAAGCCGGAGAATTTCTAAATATTACACCGTCTAAAAGTACATTTTTGCATCTTGTCAGGTTAAAGAGTGCAGGGCGAAGGAAAGAATGGTATTTTTCGCAAGTTTCCTTGTCTTTATAAAGAAGGTAATTATCCAAAAATGCTTTGTTGGCTTCTTTGTTTGTTTCAGAAGGCCACAGTACTTCTTCTTTTCCACTGTTATCAACAGCACCACCTTGACTTACAAGTTCAGCCCAAACTTTTTCAGTCATTTTAAAATGCTTTATAGGACGCCAGTTATCGCCATTTCCGTCAATTACACCGTAGCCTGTAATAGCAACATTTTCTAAGTCTTTACCATAAATAGGTGGTTTACAGCGATACATAAAATATCCTTCAAAATTTGTGTTTATGAGAGGATAATCTTTATAATCATCAGAAAAAAGTAGAACAGCACCTTTTTCTAAGTGTAAATCTATATTACTTTTTAATTCAATAGGTCCAGTGTACCATAAGCCGTTGGGAATAACTACTTGTCCACCACCGTTGGAGTTACAGTGGTTAATTGTATCTTCAATAGCTTTTGAATTGTTTGTATATCCGTCATTTACTGCACCAAAATCAGTAATGTAATATTTGTTGTCTTTAAATATAGGTAATGTTACTTTAAAATCAGTTTTTTCCATAAAAACCTCCGTAAAATATTTTTATGTACATTTAAAATTTACCCTTTAAATGTATTTTACAATAATAGTACCTATATATCCAGTCTTTTTTTTATTTTGTCTGTTCAATTTTGAAAAAATATGTTATACTTTATAATTAGTATTAGTATTCAGAAAAGGAAAGAGTGATTATATGCCTATAAAGGTTAAGGATAATTTACCTGCAAAGGGGATACTGAGAGGGGAAAGTATTTTCGTAATGGGTGAGGATAGAGCATTCCATCAGGATATTCGTCCTCTTAAAATTCTTGTTGTAAATTTGATGCCTAATAAACAGCAGACAGAGGTTCAGATTTTAAGACTTTTAAGTAATACACCATTGCAGTTACAGGTAACATTTATAAGAATGGAAAGCCATATTTCAAAGCATACAAGTGAGGCTTATCTTGATGAGTTTTACAGCGTCTTTGATGATATAAGAGATACACGCTTTGACGGTATGATTATTACAGGTGCACCAGTTGAACAAATGCCGTATGAAGAAGTAAATTACTGGAGCGAATTGTGCGAAATTATGGAATGGAGTAAGACTAATGTTACATCTACTTTCCATATTTGTTGGGGTGCACAGGCTGGTTTATACTATCACTATGGTATACCAAAGTATCAGCTTGATAAAAAGATGTTTGGTGTGTTTGAGCATACAAAGGTGTACAACCACTATGACTTGTTAAGAGGTTTTGACGATGTATTCTACGTACCTCATTCAAGACACACAGAGGTAAGAGCAGAGGATATTGAAAAAAATCCGGAATTACAGATTATATCTTCATCTAAGGAAGCTGGAGTTTGCATAGTTTATGCTAAGGAAGGCAGACAAATATTTGTAATGGGACATTTTGAATATGACTCAGACACTCTCAAGAACGAATATTTCAGAGATTATGAAAAGGGTTTAAATCCTGAAATTCCTAAAAACTATTTTAAAGATAATGACCCAACTAAAGAGCCAGTTTCTCTTTGGAAAGCACATAGTAGCTTGCTTTACACAAACTGGATAAATTATCTTGTATATCAGCTTACACCATTTGAGTGGTAAATAAATTGTTATTTTAATAAAAATACCTTTCACAAAGGCTAAGTTCCTATGTGAAAGGTATTTTTTTACGAAAGTCCTAAAAATCCTAAATACTCTTTTGAAAATATATGAGTTATCATTTCTATAGGTTGCATTGGGTCTTGTGAATCTCCCTCTATCCAATGGGAAAGTATGCAAAAGAATGTATTGAAATATATATTGCATATTACATCTATATCAAAAGGTGTTCCCTCTAAGTTTTTTGCAACCTCTTTTTTAGAAATTACAATTTGTGATAATTGTTCCATAAGTTTTTGTTGAAAAGTTCCATCGGAATTTTCTGAAAGCAGAGCAGATAACATATCCTTATTTTTTTTCCAGTTTAATAAGGTCTGATATATAAATTCTTTTTTCTTTTTTTCAGTTTCAACAGTACCGATTTCGTTTAAAACCTTTAAAGGTGAAAGAACCTTAAGGGCATCTTCTATAACATCGGCATAAAGCTCATCTTTAGTTTCATAATGTGCATAAAATGTTTTTCTGTTTATAAGAGCAGTTTCAGAAATTGCACTTATTGTTATATTGTGATATTTATTTTCCTTTAAAAGATTTAAAAAGGCTGTTTTGATTGCTTTTTTAGTTTTTACAATTCTTAAATCGGTTTTTCTTTCCATAACTGCCTCCCTTACTGTACTTTGAACAATTTTAACATAAAAAATAGAATGTTACAACAAATATAAAGTTTAAAAAAGGTTAATATGTGCAAAAGATTAAAAGTAATATTTCACAAAAATGTGGATTAAAGAAAAAATTTACAAAAATAAGTTCCATATAGTGGATAAATGTGATATAATTACACAGAAAAATTATATAGAAAGGGAGAGCTATATGAAAAAAATATTTAGCTTATTTTTAAGTATTGCTATGCTTGCTACAGTAGGCATTGTTCCTATGACTGCAAATGCAGATGTAGCTACAGCATCAGCAACTGAAGCTTTTTCTGTACAGGGTTGCTATGGTTGGAATGAATATGCCTATGCCAAGTTTACCGGTAGTGTTTCAGAAGTTTCTTACAAGAAAACTACTGAAAATAACTACACTAAGGTAGATAGCGAACTTATCAGAAATTCAGAAGGTAGAGTTGATATTCCTGGCCTTGCAAAAAATACGGAATATACTATTAAGCTTGTTGGTACAGACGGTACAACAGCTTACTACAATGTAACTACAAAGGCAAATGACCGTTCAGGTTATGCATTCTTTAACCATAGTGGTATTGGTGCATACAACGAAGACGGTACACTTAAGTCAAATGCTGATGTAATTTATGTTACAAACGAAACAAAGAATACTGTTACATACAACGGTATTACAGGTATTGGTAATATCTTAAAGAATGCTGGCAGAATTTCAAAGCCACTTGCAGTAAGAATTATTGGTACTATTGATACTCAGACTAGAGATGCTGATGGTACAAAGACTACAGATATTAACAATGGTGTAGTTGCTATTGATGGTCTTATTGATAAGGTTATTTCAAATGGCAAAGATTCATACTTTAATATGCTTGATGTAGCTGGTTCTAAGGGTGGACTTACTGTTGAAGGTATTGGCGATGATGCTAATATCTTAAAGTGGGGTTTCACTTTCAAGAGTAATTGTCAGGATGTTGAAGTAAGAAACCTTACTTTCTCAAAGTATCCTGAAGATGCCTGTGCTGCAGAAGATTCAAAGTATTTCTGGCTTCACAACTGTGTATTTAACATAGGCGAAAACAAGTATGACCTTACAGAAGAACAGGATAAGGGTGAAGGTGATGGTGCTACAGATATGAATGGTAACTCTAATGTAACTATTGCTTACTGTAGATATAACCAGACACATAAGACAAGCCTTAATGGTGGTTCTGACTCAGTAAAGAGTTATAACTATACATACCACCACAACTTCTTCAATGGTTGTAAGTCAAGACTTCCACTTACAAGACAGGTAAATCTTCATATGTACAACAACTATTACCTTAACTGTGGTACTTGTATTGATGCAAGAGCAAGTGCTTTAGTATTAAGTGAAAATCAGTATTTTGAAGGTTCTTCAAACTGCTATAAGGTAACAGCAAGTAGTTCAGAAGGTAACCCAGCTATAAAGGCTGTTGGCGATATACTTACTTCTTCTAAGTACACTAAGAGAGATAACATTATGAATGATGCATCAAGAGATGCAGCTCTTACAACAACTGGTAATAAGAATGCAAACCCAAGTTTTGATACAAACTCAAGTGTGTTCTATTACAGCAATGGTGCAAGTAATGTAGAAAAGATGGATACAGCTGAACAGGCAAAGGCAGAATGTTCTACTTATGCTGGTGTTCTTGAAGACACAAAGGCTGACGCAGGCTCTATAAATACAAACCCTGATGTAACAGTTTCTACAGTATCTACAGAAACTACAACAGAAGTTACTACTGAAGCACCAACAGAAACAACTACAGTAGATGACAGTTTAAAGCACCTTGATGTTTCTTCATCAAAGACTTTTGAACCAGCTAATGTTACTCCAGATGGTACAGTAGATGTACTCTACTTTGCTGATACAGACGAATATCTCTTACAGGATAATGCAACAAATGCTTCAAGTGCATGGAACAATACATTTGAACCACAAAAGAGTGGCAAGCTTGTTATTACAGGTAAGCTTACAGCTGGTGGTAAAGCAGGTAGTAAATGGGCATTCTGTCGTGTAAAGGGTATTAATGCAGCAGGCGAAGCAAACGAAATTGCTGCTTTCACAACTGATGCAAATAAGAACCTTGCTTTAAGAGGTATCAACAAGGAATATGTTTCATCAACAACTGCTCTTGAATTAGATAAGACTTATAACTATAAGTTTGAATTTGATATTGATAATAAGACAGTTACACTTACTATTGATGATATGGCTCCATTAACAGCAGCTATTGATGTATCTGAAATTAGTAGCGTTTACTTTGTAACAGCTACTTCTGATACAGAAAGAACACTTACAGTAACTAAGCCTGTTGTTGGTGTAGTTTCTGAAGGCGAAACTTATGTTTATGGCGATGCTAATAACGATACAGCAGTTACAGCTGCTGACTCTGCTATGATTATGCAGAAAGTATTAACAGACACTCCTACTACTCTTGAAACAGTTACAGATAAGTATATGACTTATATTGATGTTGATAAGAGTGGAGTTCTTACAGCTGCTGATGCAACTTATGTATTACAGAAGAGCCTTGATTCAACATTCAAGATGCCTTGTGAAAAATAATTATATTGATTTTTTGGGAACGCTTTTGCGTTCCCTTTTTTTACATAAATATTGGATATGAAGATTAAATTTAGCGAAAACTAATTGTTTTTTAATCGAATTTTAATATATTTAAGATTTATTACACACTTTTGTTATAAAATGTGTAATAAGTCACTTTAACGGAAATATTGCCCATTGATAAATTTATAATAAAAATATAAAATACTGTTATAAGGCAAATTGCTGTTAATAAATGGCAATAAAATGTTTTAAGGAGGAATATATATGAAGCGAAATGTAGCGATAGTAACTGCATCTTTACTTTGTGTTTCCCTATTGTCAGGTTGTGGAACTAAAAAAGACGAAGATGTCAAAGTTACACCTAAGATTGTAAAAGCTCAATCAGTTCAGGAACAGTCATTGGTAGATGGCTTAACATATATTGGAGTTGTAAAGGCTAAGGATACCAAAAATTATTCATTTTTGATGAGTGGTAAGATTGCTACAATAAATGTAGAAAAAGGTCAGAAGTTCAAAAAGGGCGATGTTTTGGCAACTATGGACACTAAGACTTTGCAATATACAGCAGATATAAGTGGCAATACTTCTGAAACTGCAAAGGCTACCCTTGAAAAGACTATTAGTACCTACGATACAAATATACAGGCTGCAAAAACAAGTATTGAAACACTTAATACCTCTATTGCAGCAGCAGAACAGGGTATTGAAGCTGGTCAGAAATCTATTGACGCAAATCAGGTTGCCCTTGATGCAGCTGAAAATGCTTTAAACAGACTTAAACAGAAATTAAGTGATGCAAAGGCTTTAAATAATGCCGGTGGTGTTTCAGACAGTGATGTAAAGGATTTGGAAACTAATCTTGTTTCTAAGCAGGCAGAATATGACACAAAGGTAGCTGAACTTAATAGTGCAAAGGCTGAATTACAGTCTAAGAAAGCAGAAGTCAGCTCACTTTATGACAAGAAGAAGACAGCTCAGGACACTCTTAATAATCTCTATGTAAGTAAGGATAAAGATGTTAAGGCTGCACAGGCTGCTGTAAATTCTGCTAACACAAGTGGAGATATTATTCAGAAGAATATTAACGACTCTACAATAACAGCTGATGCTGACGGATATGTTATGGAACTTCCTTACAAAGAGGGAGAAGTAATAGCTGCCGGTTATCCGGTTGTTGTAGCAAAGAGTACAGATATGGTTGTATCTGTAGGGGTGTCTGATGAGGATATTTCTAAAATTAAGTTAGGTGGAAAGGCTATAATTAAAGACGGTGTAACAGGCACAATATCTACTATAGCACAGTATCCTAACGAAGATACAAGAACATATGCTGTGGATATATCTGTTCCGGCAGATAAGTTTACTATTGGCGAAACTGTTAATGTAAAAATTGTAACAGGTAGTGCTACAGGTTGTTATGTTCCTATTAATGCTGTATTTAATATGGACGGTGTTGACTATGTTTATGCAATAAATTCAGAAAACAAGGTTTATAAAAAACAGGTTGTAAGAGGAAGTATTGACGGCGATAAGGTAGAAGTAAAGATTGATGACCCAACTGCCACTATTATTACTGACGGCGTAAGAAGCCTGAGAGAAAATGATACAGTAAAGGTAGAGGGGGAATAATATATGGGTAAAAAGAATTTCGTAGCAGGTATTCTGGATAGAAAACCTATGATTATTCTCATAATGATACTTGTACTTATAGGTGGTTTAGTATCTTATGTTATGATTCCTAAACAGCATTTCCCAAAGGTTATAGTACCAGTTGCTGCAGTTTCCGTTGTATATCCTGGTGCGTCAGCTGAGGAATTGGAAGAATTAGTTGCAAAACCTGTTGAGCAAAAATGTATGGAGCTTAACGGATATGACAACTGTACTACAAATATTTCGGAAAATGTAAGTACAACAAGTGTTGTTCTTAATATGAACTTGTCACAAGACGAAGTAGATGATGCTTGGGACGATTTAAGACTTAAAATGAATGCTCTCCAGTCTGAATTGCCATCAGGAGTTAGCTACATTAGAGTTGATGACGATATAATGGATGTAGCCGGTGTTTTAGTTGCTGTTTCTGGCGACAATATTTCAAATGATGAATTAAATCAGAGAACAAATGTACTTGCTGATGATTTGAGAGATATTGACGGTGTATCAAAGGTTTCAATTTCTGGTAATGTTGCATCAGAAATTAAAATTGTTGTTGATAGTAGCAAGTTAAATAATCAGTCAGTTTCAATGGCTGAAATTGCAACTCTTATTGGTGCACAGAATAAAGTTGTTCCTACAGGTTCAATAAAAGTAGATGATAATAAAATTAGTGTAGATGCAACTGACAGATTTAAAACTGTTGATGACATTGGTAACTTGGTAATTGGTGCGTCAGATAGTGGTGTTATTACTAGGTTAAAAGATATTGCTACTATTACAACTGATGTTCCGGAAGATGATGCTTATTACCTTTATAATAAGCAAAAAAGTGATGTAATAGCTGTATACTTTGATGATAGTGTAAATGCTGTTTCATTGGCTGATGTGCTTACAAAGACAATAGATGATTACAGCAAAACATTGCCGGAGGGTATAACAGCAAATACTGTATACTTCCAGCCTACAGATGTAAATACTTCAGTAAATGGCTTTATAGTTAATCTTATTGAGTCTATTGTACTTGTAATATTGGTTATTATGGTAGGTATGAATTTAAGAAATGCATTTGTAATTTCTTTTGCTATGCCTCTTGCCATATTGGGTAACTTTATAGTTATGAAGTTGTTTGGCTTAGATATTCACTTTGTATCTTTAGCCGGTCTTGTAGTTGTACTGGGTATGCTGGTTGATAATGCAGTTGTAGTAAGTGACTCTATACAGACACAGTTAGATGCGGGACTTGATAAACGAAATGCTGTTATTGAGGGTACATCTAGTGTTATAGTTCCTGTATTTGTTTCAATGCTTACTACTGTAGCAGCTTTTGCTTCCCTTTTAACTTTACCGGGAGCTTATCACCAGTTGGCATTTACATTCCCATCAGTAATTATAACTTGCCTTGTACTTTCTTTCTTGGTTTCAATAGTTATAACACCTCTTATGTGTTATTTCTTCTTAAAGAAAAAAGAGCCTAAGAAGAATAAAAAGGGCGAAGGTAAATTAATAGATACCTATAATAAGGTTTCTGCTTGGACATTTAACCATAAGTTTATTACTTTTGTTTCTTCATTTGCTATTATTGTTGTAGGTCTTCTTTTAGCTACTCAACTTGGCTTTGAAGTAGTTCCAAAGGCTTATAAAGATGTTATTACAATTACAGTAAACGGTACAAATGATTCTTCACTTTCAAAAACTAGAGAAGTTATTGATAATGTTGAAAAAGTCCTTGATGAACAGCCAGAAACAAAGTATTATCTTGCAGGTGTAGGTAAAGCTATTCCTAGATATGATTATTCAATCAGACCTTTAGGTCAGGGTAATGCCCTTGGCGATTTTTCTGTAAAGATTGATTTGAAAAAGGGTGGCAGATTTAAAACTACTAGCGAAATGGTTGACTATTTACAAGATGAGCTTTCTTCAAGAGTAGGTGGAGCGACATTTATGGTTGATGAACTTGGTATTATGTCACTTACTGCAAAGCCTATTGAAGTTAAGTTATATAGTGATAATCTTGATGACTTGAATTCAGCTGCACAGCAAGTAAACGATATGCTTGCAAGTATTCCGGGTACAAAGGGTATTATAAATGACAATGAAGTAAATACCTATAACTACTATGTAGATATGGATACATTAAAGTTAAATACTCTTGGACTTACAAAGGCTGAAGCTCAGAATGAACTTAGTTATGCACTTTTGGGTAGAACAGTTTCACAGTTTAAGAATGGTAATAAAGAATATAACATTGTTTTGGAT
>OLPP01000993.1_pt1 | contig 12951 bp, 10 predicted proteins | sample 1643151 | NCBI WGS metagenome assembly OLPP01 (sample SAMEA3136679, study PRJEB25190) | human gut metagenome | biome: human gut; feature: human-associated habitat; material: faeces | place: Austria | collected 2013 | reverse complement strand
TCTAACATATAGGCTCTTTGAAAATTCTCCACCAATGTATCTTTTACCCAAGAAAAAATCTGTTTTACATCGGGATCACTAAACGAATATCCTACAAATAGTACAACATTTGTAGCTATTAGTGATTTAACATATGCTTCAATTAATTTAAAATTATTACTGTAATGTATATAATCATCTTCTTTTAAAACAAAATTTCCTTTTTCCAAATCTCCATGTATTTTTAAAATTTCTTTTTCTACAGTTTTATAAGGTAAATCTCTATCATGACTAATAACTTGTATAAATTCTGAATTTTCCTCCACGGCTTTTTCAATTAAACAATCATAATTCGTAGTAATTATTGTATGCGTATTTAGCTCAACTATGTTTCTATGAACATCACATACTGGCAAATCTTCACCATATTTAAATATTTCCCTCATTAAATCAACATATTCTTTATTACCTCTTGCATTATAATAAAATTGAGGTATTTTCATATAATCTATATTATCATCATCTGTAATCCCCAACTTATTTGCTATATTTTTCACTGCATCATGCCAACTGGGCATTCCTGCATCAATAGACGTACCCGAACCTACAAAAACAACTAATTTTTTTTCAAGCATAGCCTTTCTAAGAATTCTTCTTTCTTCTATATATTTATTGCTATTTTTACTTATTTTTTCCAATTTATATCCCCCATTAAAATTTTTATTACTTTATATTGTAAAAATATATCACTTTACATAATAAGAATTACGATATACAAAAAACCTCGGAAATAAGCCATTTCCGAGGTCTAAATAAATGATATGAATTATCTCTTTGAGAACTGAGGAGCTCTTCTTGCTGCCTTTAAACCGTACTTCTTTCTTTCCTTCATTCTAGGGTCTCTAGTGAGGAAACCTGCCTTCTTTAAAGCTGGTCTGAAATCTGAATCAGCTTCAAGTAAAGCTCTTGAAATACCGTGTCTGATAGCACCTGCCTGACCAGTAGTACCACCACCGCAAACATTGATGCTAATATCGAACTTACCAGTAGTGCCTGTTACTTCTAAAGGCTGTCTGATGATAAGCTTTAATGTTTCAAGACCGAAATATTCTTCGATGTCTCTCTTATTAACTGTAATCTTACCGCTACCAGGAACTAAGTAAACTCTAGCTACAGAGCTCTTTCTTCTACCTGTACCGTAATATCTAGCTGCTGCCATAATATTTTACCTCCTAATTAAAATCTAAGCTCTAAAGCTTCAGGCTTCTGTGCTTCGTGACCATGTTCTGCGTCAGCATAAACATATAACTTTTTAAGCATATCCTTACCAAGAGTGTTCTTAGGAAGCATACCCTTAACAGCGTGCTTAATAACTTCGCAAGGCTTCTTTTCCATCATTTCTCTGAGAGTAGTTTCCTTGAAACCACCAACGTAGTCAGAGTGACGTCTGTAAAGCTTCTGTTCCATCTTCTTACCTGTTACTTTAATCTTGTCAGCGTTTACAACGATAACATAATCACCTGTATCAATGTGAGGTGTATAAATAGGCTTGTTCTTACCACGAAGAACTGCTGCTACCTGAGATGCAAGACGACCTAAAGTTAAGTCAGTAGCATCAACAACATACCATTTTCTTTCTATTTCAGCTGTCTTAGCTATAAATGTTGTTCTCATTAGAAAATTCTCCTTCCAACCAATATACAATAAGTAATAAAACTTGTTGCACACTCCCAATGTCCGAAAGGAATATACAACCAACACAGTCAGCAAAAATCGGGGCTAACGATAAAAGCCAACATTCAAACATTGCTATTTTACTATAAATCAACAATGTTGTCAAGATTTTTTTACATAAAATCTCCATATTTTTCACTTTTATTTTTTTACGCAACGGCAGGCAAATTCAGCATACTATTTTTGTGAATAATTTGATATAAACACCATCATTTTTTATATTTCATTGTTAATTATGATTATTGTTACTCCAAAGTGTTTGTGCTATAATCTAAATAATCAAAAGAAAAAAGGTGATAATATGAATTTACGAAGTAAAGATGTTCAGCCTTCAGAGTCAATGCCTTTAGGGCTTATGCTTGCCATTGTAGGTGGTTTCCTAGATGCCTACACCTTTTCTACAAGAGGTGGAGTATTCTCTAATGCCATTACAGGTAACATAGTTCTTTTAGGTCTTAATTTGGCAAATTTGGATTTTTTCCACGCATTTAGATACTTTCTATCTCTTTTTGCCTTTGCCTCTGGGGTACTTATTATAAGTCTTATACAAAAGCGTATTAAGTACATAACTCTAATACATTGGCGAGAAATTGTGTTGGCTACAGAAATTATTCTTATATTTGTAGTAGGTCTTATTCCTAATCAGTACGACACTATAGCAAATATAATTGTACCATTTACCTGTGCTATACAGATTTCTACATTTAGAAAAGTTAAGGGTTATGCCTGTGCAACAACAATGTGTACCGGTAATCTTAGAGTAGCTACTGAAAGCCTTTTCGGTTTCATAACTTCTAAGGATAAAAACCAGCTCAAAAAATCACTTACATATTATGTTGTAATTACATTTTTCCTTATTGGTGCTATAATAGGTCTTGTGTCTTGCAAGTTTTGGGATATTCATGCTGTATGGCTCTGCTGTATAATGCTTCTTGCTCTTTTCCCTCTTATGCACAACTGGCACAAAAAATATGGAAATATTGAAGAATAAGTACAAAAAAATCGGCTGTCCTCTGACAACCGATTTTTCTTTTATTATGATGCCTGAAATTGGCTATTGTACAACTTGCTATAAAATCCACCTTTTGCAAGAAGTTCCTCGTGACTTCCCTGCTCTATTATTTTACCCTCATTCATAACCAAAATAAGTGAGGCATTTCTTATAGTAGAAAGTCTGTGGGCTACAACAAAACTTGTTCTACCCTCCATCAACTTGTCAAAAGCCTCCTGTATCTGTACTTCTGTACGGGTATCAATACTAGAAGTTGCCTCATCAAGTATAAGCATTGGAGGTCTGCAAAGCATTACTCTTGTAATACATAAAAGCTGTTTCTGACCTTGACTGATACTGTCTTCACTTAAAACCGTATCAAGACCCTTTGGCAATCTCTCAATAAATTCCCAGCTATGAGCCTCTTTGGCAGCCTTTATAATTTCATTGTCTGTAGCATTGGGCTTGCCGAAAGCTATGTTTTCTCTTACTGTACCCTGCTTTATCCAAGTGTCCTGCAATACCATACCATAGCAACTACGGAGGGCGTGTCTTGAAAGGTCCTTTATGTTGTGACCGTCTACAAGAATATCTCCCTTATCCACATTGTAGAAATTCATAAGCAAATTAATAAATGTAGTTTTTCCACAACCTGTAGGACCAACTATGGCAACTCTCATACCCTCTTTAGCCTGTAAATTAAAATCTTCAATAAGTTTTTTACTTTTATCATAGCTAAAGCTGACATTCTGAATATCCACCTGACCCTTTACATTGTCCACAGTACCCTCTGCGTCTTGACTTTCCTCTCTCTGTTCAAGAAATTCAAATATACCTGATGCACAAGCAAGGGCATTTTGCATTTCCGTAATTACTGAGCTTATGTCATTAAAAGGCTTCATATACTGGTTTGCATAGGCAAGCATTACAGAAAGTCCACCTACTGTAAGAAGTTCCTTTGGTATAATAAAAGCACCAACTAAGGCTACACCGGCATAAATAATATTGTTTACAAATCTGGTACAAGGGTTTGTAAGACTACTATAAAATACAGCTTGCTGGCTATACTTCTGAAGTTTATTGTTTATGACATCAAATCTTGATGATGCCTTTTCTTCGTAGCCAAAGGCCTTAACTACCTTTTGATTACCAATCATTTCCTCTATAAAAGCTGTCTGCTGACCTCTTGTCTTACTCTGTTTCTGGAACATAGTGTAAGAGCGAGAAGAAATAAACTTAGCTACAAAAAAGCTTAAAGGTGTCAAAACAATTACCATAATTGTAATCCAAAAATTCTTAGAAAACATAAATATCAATGTAGCTATTATTGTTATAACCCCTGAAAAAAGCTGTGTAAAACCAAGTAAAAGACCGTCTGAAAGTATGTCGGTATCGGCTATAATTCTACTTACAATATCACCTGTACTATGGCTATCCAAGTAAGAAAGTGGCAATTTCTGAATATGCTTTATGGATTTAGAACGAATATCCTGAACAATTCTGAATGTCATTCTGTTGTTAAAAAGGTTCATTACCCAAGTGGCAAGAGCCGATACAACAGCAAACACAATAATCTGTTCCAAATAGTAAACCATTCTGCCAAAGTTTACATTGTGTTCTGCTACAATTTCATCTATAGCCTTACCAAAAAGAATAGGCACATAAAGCTGTAAAACAACTGAAATTCCGGCAAGTATTATACTTAAAGCAAGGAATATTTTGTACTTTCCAATAAGTTTCAGAATTTTAATCAAAACTTCCATACTGTTTTTCTGTTTTTTACTTTTCATACTCTCACCCCACCTTCATAAAACTTGCGTTCTTCTGGAAATTGAGAGAAGTATATTTCTCTGTATACCTGACATTTTCCCATAAGCTCATTGTGAGTACCCTGTCCCACTAATTCGCCATTGTTAAGGACAAGAATGTTGTCGGCCTGTCTGATACCGGCAATTCTCTGAGATACAATAAATGTTGTTGTTTTATTTCCCAATTTGTGAATAGCCTGTCTTAATTTTGCATCTGTAGCAAAGTCTAAGGCACTAGAACTGTCATCAAGTATAAGTATTTCAGGCTTTCTCACTAAGGCTCTGGCAATAGTAAGTCGTTGTTTCTGCCCACCAGATAAATTTCTACCCATTTGTTCTAACTGGAAGTCCAACTGACCCTCTTTCTTTTCCACAACCTCTTTTGCCTGTGCTGTTTCAATAGCGTCATAAATTTCACTATCACTAGCCAATTCATTGCCCCATTTAAGGTTTTCCCTTATGCTACCCTTAAACAAAACAGCCTTTTGCTGAACAACAGCTATTTTTTCACACAATTCCTTGTGGGTATAATCTTTAACACTTTGTCCGTCTATAAGTACACTACCTTTTACAGCGTCATAAAATCTAGGAATAAGACTTATTAAGGTACTCTTACCACTACCAGTACCACCTATAATACCAATAGTCTGACCCTTTTTAGCCTTAAAGCTAATGTTTGAAAGACTAGATGCACCAGCTCCACTATAAGTGAAAGTAACATCTTTAAACTCAACGGCAGTATCACAATTATCCACTTTTTTACTTTCATTTTGTGGATATTCCATACTTGACTTTACATTGAGAACATTTGCAATTCTGTCAGCACAGGCCATTGATTTGTTAAGTGTAATTATCATTGATGCCATTTTTATTAACTCAACAATAATCTGTAACATATAGTTATAAAGGGCAACAACCTGTCCCTGCTGCATATTGCCTAAATTTACCTGAACACCAGCTTTATACACAAGAACTACTGCACCAATGTTAATAAGTACATAGGTTACAGGGTTCATTAAAACAGAAATTCTACCTACAAACTCATTTAATCTTGTCAATTCTCTGTTGCTGTCCTCAAATTCAGCTACAGACTGTTCCTCTCTGCAAAAAGCTCTTATTACTCTTACCCCTGTAAGATTTTCCATTGTAAGTCTTGTAACTCTGTCAAGTCCGGACTGTACCTTTTTAAAAAGTGGAATACTGACAAGCATAATAGATAATATTACAACAAAAAGTACAGGAATTGTAACAACAAATACAATGGCACACTTTACATTAATAGTAAAAGCCATAACCATAGCACCAATTACAATAAATGGACTTCTGAGCATAAGTCGCAAAGCCATATTAAGACCATTTTGTACCAAGTTTACATCGTCTGTAAGTCTTGTAATCAAAGTGTCAGAACCTAAAGTATCAATTTCAGTAAAAGAAAGAGCTTGAATATGGTTAAACATAGCCTTTCTTACATTTGTGGCAAAGCCTACACTAGCTTTAGCAGCAAAAAACTGAGCCGTAATACTGCATGTAAGACCCACAGCAGCCATAAGAAGTAACACACCAAATCTTTCTACTATATAGGTGTGGTCGTTATTGGCAATACCTACATCAATAATCTGTGCCACAACTACTGGCACAAGTAAGTCAAACAATACTTCCAAAAATTTGAAAATAGGTGCAAGTATGCTTTCTTTTATATATGGTTTCAAATATATACCAAGACTTTTCATATCTTCACTCCATTCTTACAAATATTATTTGCATATTTACTGTAGTTCAGAACATTTTGCTTAGCAAAATGTGGTTTGCTTTGCAAACCATCGGATTTATCTTTCCGATTCATTGGTCAGAACTTTCAACTTCGTTGAAAGCCACACTTCGTGTGTCCGATTTATCTTTCGGTTCACTGTCAGAACAAATTAACTGCGTTAATTTGTGGCTTGTAAACAAGCCATCGGATTTATCTTTCCGATTCACTAAAAAACCGTCTGCTACACAAGCAAACGGTTAATTTTACTATATTCTATTTATCTTTTCCAAAAATCTGATAATTTTACCACCCATTGGTACCATTTGTAAATCTTCTCTTGCAAAGCCCTTTACACATATCATTGCTACTACGAAAACTACTATAGCCACAACAATAGCTAAAAGCGTACATACAAGGTTACTAGGCATAAATTTATAGAATAAATGGTAGCTAAGCAAACTAAACACACCCATTATAATTGAGGCAATAGATGGTTTTACAAGCATACCAACAAAGTCCGGTCTTACACCTGTTGCCTTTATTAAAGCTCTGAAATTCAAAAGACTGGCAATAATATAGCAAACAGTTGTACTAATTACAGCACCAATAATATTTATTTCTGGAATGGCAATAAGGAAATAGTTTACAGGAATTTTAGCAATACTACCCCAAAGGGCATTCCAAGCTGGGGCATTAACCTTGCCTACACCCTGTAAAACACCTGTCGAAATCTGACTTAAAGCCAAGAAAACAACGCTTATTGAGCCGACTCTAATAAGCATACCACCATCAGAATAATTAGGGAAAAGCATTTGCAAAATCTGTGGACCTAAAGCACCAAGACCAATAGCTGCCGGAATAGAAATAATCATTGTAAGGCGAAGTGTAGTATCTACCTTTGCCTGTACAAGTTCGTGTTCCTTTCTTACTACACTGCCTGCAATACTAGGTATAACAGCTGTAGCAAGGGCCGTAGAAATAGCAACCGGCATAGTAGAAAGTGTAACATACTTACCTGTAAGCTGACCATAAAGGGCATCTATTTCTTCAGCCGTATAAGTACCAATAGCTGCCAAACGAGAATTAACCATAACCATATCTATTAAATTTGTCATAGAGAAAATAGCTGTACCAGTAATAACAGGAATAGCAATTTTAAAAAGGTTTGATGTAATTTCTCTGCTTGTTTCCACTCTGTAATCTTTCTTATCTTCAGCAAAAAGTTCCATTCTGCCTTTTCTCGATGTAAAGAAAATAACTACTAATGTAACAAGTCCTGCCAACGCACCAATACCAGTACCGGCAGTACCACCGGCTGCACCTAATTCAACACTTGTCTTAACAAGTATCCACGCAAGGTACACACTAAAAACAGCATTTAAAATCTGTTCCACAATCTGAGAAATCGCAGTAGGTACTGTACTGTTAAAACCCTGAAAATAGCCTCTGAAAACAGCCATAACAGAAACAATAAATACAGTAGGTGCTAAAGTCAATATACAATAATAGCTTCTTGGACTTCCTATAGCCTTACAGAAAGCATCTGCTCCCAAAAACATAGCTATAGTACAAATAAGACCCAATCCACCAGCAACAAAAAAGGAAGTTCTAAAAATCTTTTTAGCATTTGTGTATTCGCCTAGTGCCAACTTTTCAGATACCATTTTGCTTATGGCAACAGGAAGACCTGCCGAACTCATAATCAAAAACATATTGTAAAGATAATAGCCAGCACTATAAATACCGTTTCCCTCATCGCCAATCATATTGGTGAGAGGTAAACGGTATAAAAATCCTAAAAGACGAACAAGTATGCCAGCTACTGCAAGTATAGCAGCCTGCTTTACAAAAGAACCTCCGTTCTTTTTCACTTTGTTCATTTATTTTTCTCCTTTAAATCGGATAATTAGCAACGAGCTGCCTTTCTTCTTGCAACTGGGTCAAGGTATCTCTTTCTAATTCTAAGGTTTTCTGGAGTTACTTCTACTAATTCATCATCGCCGATGAAGTCGATACACTGTTCAAGACTCATTACAACATGAGGAACAAGCTTTAAGGCATCATCAGAACCTGAAGCTCTAGTGTTAGTAAGCTGTTTCTTCTTACAAACATTAACTTCCATATCGCCTGAACGAGCATTTCTACCAACAACCATACCAGAGTAAACCTTTGTACCGGCACCGATGAAAAGTTCGCCTCTGTCCTGAGCGTTGAAAAGACCGTAACCAACAGCTTCGCCAGTTTCGAAAGCAACAAGTGAACCCTGACTTCTGCTCTGGATTTCGCCCTTGTATGGTTCATAACCATTGAATACAGTGTTGATGATACCATTACCTCTTGTATCAGTTAAGAATTCATTTCTGTAACCAATAAGACCTCTTGCAGGAATGTTGAACTCAATACGAGTGTAACCACCGTTAGAAGGAGCCATATTTACCATTTCGCCCTTTCTAGTACCAAGCTTTTCAATAACTGTACCAACATATTCTTCTGGTACATCAATTGTAGCAAGTTCCATAGGTTCAAGTCTCTTGCCGTTTTCGTCATTCTTGTAAAGAACTTCTGGTCTTGAAACCTGGAATTCATAACCTTCTCTTCTCATTGTTTCAATAAGGATAGAAAGATGAAGTTCACCACGACCACTTACCTTGAAGGCTTCTGCTCTTTCTGTATCTTCTACTCTAAGAGAAACATCTGTGTTAAGTTCTCTCATAAGTCTTTCTCTTAAATGACGGCTAGTAACGAACTTACCTTCCTGACCAGCAAATGGACTATCATTTACACTAAATGTCATAGAAAGTGTAGGTTCACTAATCTTGTTAACTTCCATAGCTACAGGGTTGTCAACAACTGTGATTGTATCGCCGATGTGAATATCAGGCATACCACTTACAGCAACGATTGCACCAATAGTAGCTTCCTTAACTTCAACTCTTTCAAGACCTTCATATTCATAGAGCTTAGTTACTCTAATCTTAGTGAGCTTGTCTGGGTCATGGTAGTTTACAATGGCAACTTCATCATTAACGTGAACTGTACCATTTTCAATCTTACCAATACCAATCTTACCAACGTATTCATTGTAATCAATAGTAGTAACGAGCATACCAAAGTCTGCATCTGGGTCACCAGTAGGTGCAGGAATATGTTCGATAATTGTATCAAAAAGTGGCTTCATATCAGGTGCATCAAGGGCTTCTTCCGGAGTAAGAGCAGCCTTACCCATCTTAGCAGATGCAAATACGAATGGAGAATCAAGCTGTTCATCAGTTGCATCAAGTTCCATGAAAAGTTCAAGAATTTCATCAACAACTTCTTCAGCTCTAGCTTCTGGTCTATCAATCTTGTTTACACATACAACAACAGGAAGACCAAGGCTTAAAGCATTAGAAAGAACGAACTTAGTCTGAGGCATAGCACCTTCATAAGCATCAACTACAAGAACAACACCGTCAACCATTTTAAGTACACGTTCTACTTCGCCACCGAAGTCAGCGTGTCCTGGAGTATCGACAATGTTAATTTTTGTATGTCCATAGTAAACAGAAGTATTCTTTGAAAGGATTGTGATACCTCTTTCTCTTTCAATATCACCACTGTCCATTACTCTTTCTCTAACAACCTGATTAGTACGGAAAGTACCACTCTGCTTTAAAAGTTCATCAACCAAAGTTGTTTTACCGTGGTCAACGTGGGCAATAATAGCAACATTTCTAATATCGTCTCTTGTAGTTTTCATTTTATTCACTCTCTTTTTTCAAATTTTTTGCCTATTAACGCATTGTCAACATTATAACTAATTTTCATTTATTTATCAAGTATTCATATTAACAATTTTTTTACGGTCTTGCAGTTGTGATATAGTAAATTTGCCAAAAGCCTAGGCTAACTTCCAAATGTAATCTTCCTTTTTAACTATACACTTTATTTTTACCCAAACTTATGCTATACTATCTCATTATAAACGAACCTTTGTTCAGGCATAGATTAAGACGAAAGGAAGATACCTGTGGATTATACTGAAGTTTCTGGTATTGTGGAAAGCATTACCTTCTATAATAAGGAAAACGGTTACTGTGTTTTTACAATCGCAGGAACTGGAAATGATGAATATGATGAGCTTACTTGTGTAGGAACAGTTCCCAGTATTGCACAGGGAGAAAGCATAAGTCTGAAAGGCAGAATGGTAAATCATTCTACATACGGTATGCAACTTAATGTAGAAAGCTATGAAAAAACTGCACCAAAGACAGAAAAAGCTATGGAGCTTTATTTAGCTAGTGGTGTATTAAAGGGCATAGGTCCTAAAACTTCCGCTAAAATTGTTAAAAAATTTGGTATCAAGACTATGGATATTATTGAAAACGAGCCTGAAAGACTTGCCGAACTAAGAGGTATAACTCTTGAAAAGGCTATTGCCATAGGACAGACATTCAGAGAACAGGCACAGCTCCGAGCTTTAATAATGTTTTTAGGTCAATATGGTATAACTCCGACTTATGCAATAAAAGTGTACCAAAAATACAAGGATAAGGCTATTGATGTTATAAGCCGAAATCCCTATTCCCTTGCTGATGATATTATTGGCATAGGTTTTAAAATAGCTGACGGTATTGCTGCCAAAATAGGTATTGCCCCTGATTCAGCATTTAGAATAAAGGCTGGCATAAGATATTGCCTCAATGCAGCAGCAAACAATGGAAATGTGTATTTACCTATGGAAATGTTGGTTCGAAAGGTTTCAGAGCTTTTAAACATATCTCCAGAGCCTATTTCAAACGAAATGACAGGTATGCACATAGCAAACTATATTTGGATTGACCGTACACCGGAATACGAAAATGTATATCTCAACTATTTTTACTACGCCGAAAGCTATGTTGCCCGAAAGTTAATAGAGCTTGCCGATATGGAGCTTGACAATACTGGCTTGTACGATGACAAAATAGATGCCCTTGCCTATAGTCAGGGTATAACATTTGCACAAGAACAAAGATTGGCTATTATTGAGGCAATGAGCAACGGTGTACTTGTTATTACAGGTGGCCCTGGTACTGGTAAAACTACTATTATAAATGCTATTATTCAGCTTTCAGAGGCTGAGGGAATGGAGGTCACTCTTGCAGCTCCTACAGGTAGAGCAGCCAAAAGAATGGAGGAGGCTACAGGTCACAATGCCCAGACTATTCACAGGCTTTTAGGCGTAACATTTCTTAACGAGGATAGCAACCGACAGACTTTTTGCAAAAATGAAGAAGAACCTATTGAAACAGATATTTTAATTATTGACGAAAGTTCAATGATAGATATTATGCTTATGCAAGCCCTTTTAAAGGCTGTTGCCATAGGTACAAGAGTTATAATAGTAGGTGATTCAAACCAGTTGCCATCTGTAGGTGCTGGTAATGTATTAAAGGACATTATTACTTCCGGAGAAATAAAGGTAGTACAGCTTACTGAAATTTTCAGACAGGCTCAAAAGTCCGATATTATTATAAATGCCCACAAAATAAACAAAGGTGAACACCCTAATTTAAGCAAAAACGGCAGTGACTTCTTCTTTATGAAAAGGTATAACCAAAATGAAATATGTTCCCTTTTAGTCAGCCTTGTTACAACACGTTTGCCAAATTATTTAAACTGTAAGCCTACAGATATACAGGTGCTTACTCCAATGAGAAAACAGGGCTTAGGTGTTGCTTCTGTAAATGCTATTTTGCAACAGGCTATTAACCCTCCAGCTCCTAATAAGGCTGAAAAAGTTATGAAAAATATGACTTTTCGTGAGGGCGACAAAGTAATGCAGATTAAGAATGACTATGAAATGGAATGGAAATTAATCAGAAATAACATTGTCACAGATAAGGGAACAGGCATATACAATGGTGATGAGGGTTTCATAACTTACATAGACAACGATAGCAAATTTATGGAAGTAGTTTTTGACGAAAATAAAGTAGTCCACTATGACTTTGCACAGCTTGATAAATTGGAACTAAGTTATGCCGTTACAATACACAAAAGTCAGGGTAGTGAGTACAGAGCTGTTATACTTCCTCTTTTAAACGGTCCTGAAATGCTTATGACAAGAAATCTTCTCTATACAGGTCTTACAAGAGCTAAAAACTTAGCTGTCATTGTAGGCTCACCGGAAACTGTATATAATATGGTAGATAATAATAGAGAAATTGAAAGATTTACAACACTATCAAAGAAAATAAAAGAATTTGCAAAATTGTAGGTATTCTAAAGAGGGGGCATTTTCACCGGAATTGTGGGGCAACTATACACTTTACTGTAAGTAGCTTATTTACTGGGTTTAAGGATTGTTTTTATTTTTAGGGGCAAAATACTTAAAAAATTTCATCTCTTATATATTTTATATTTTTATTTTTTACTTTTTTACATTAAAAAAAATATGCCCCTCTTGCCCTCTGCCCAGTATTTACCGGTGTTTCGCTCACCCCACTTTGCTCCGTTTATTCCCCCTCTTTTGCTACTCTTAAAAATTCACTTTTCACAAATAAATTTCAATCTTTAAAGTTTAATCTTTAAATATGTAATATTCCTTGAAAAATATATATTTCAAAGTTAGGGCAATTTCATCTGAATTTTAGGGCAAGTTTGCATATTGCTGTAACACTCTTATTTACTAGGTTTAACGGCTGTTTTTTAATTTTTAGGGCAAA
>OLPP01000991.1_pt1 | contig 13034 bp, 10 predicted proteins | sample 1643151 | NCBI WGS metagenome assembly OLPP01 (sample SAMEA3136679, study PRJEB25190) | human gut metagenome | biome: human gut; feature: human-associated habitat; material: faeces | place: Austria | collected 2013 | reverse complement strand
CAAAGTTGAGGTACATGGGATATAACAATAATAACGGATAATTGCGGAAGAACCTTTAAGTAGTGCATCTTTTCCAGAAATTCAGAGCACCTAAATCCGATATTTTAGAGCAGGCATTTCCGCTCTATAGTGCAATCGCCTATAATGAATCCATGCACATAAAATTGTGTAAATTCATTACAGGAGGTCGATAACCATGACTGATTATCGAGAAATCATCAGACTGCATAGTCTGAAGTTCAGCAATGTAGCCATTGCTAACAGCTTATGCTGTTCACGCAACACAGTTTCAGAGGTGCTTAAGCTTGCTGAAACACATTCTCTGGAATGGCCTATTCCGGAAACTCTGGCTAACAGAGATATTGGGCATCTGTTTTATCCAGGCAGGGGCAATAATGAGGGAAGAAGACTCCCTGATTATGAGTATGTTTACAATGAACTGGCCAAGCCCGGTGTAACACTCTCACTTTTATGGGCGGAATACTGTGCAAAATGCGAAGCTGAGCATACGATTCCGTATCAGCATTCACAGTTTAATGACAAATATCATGCCTATGCTGCATCAAAGAAGGCAACTCTCAGAATCAAGCGCAAACCTGGGGAAATAATGGAGGTAGACTGGGTAGGCGATACGCTTAAAGTTTATGATGCTGCCAGTAGCAGCGACATATCTGCATATATATTTGTTGCTGTTCTTCCATGCAGTTTGTATGGATATGCGGAAGCATTCCCCGATATGAAATCCAACCACTGGATAGAAGCTCATATCCATGCCTATTCATTCTTTGGCGGTGTAACACGTATTCTTGTACCAGATAATCTTAAAACAGGTGTGATCAAAAACACACGGACAGAGCTTATACTTAACCGATCCTACCACGAAATGGCAGAGCACTATGGAACTACAATTATTCCTGCCCGTCCGGTAAAACCGAAGGATAAACCAAATGCGGAAGGTACTGTAAAAGTTCTTGAAACATGGATCCTTGCAGCCTTAAGAAACCGGAAGTTCTTCACTTTTGATGAGCTTAATAAAGCCATCCATGAAAAACTTGAAGAATTCAATGCGAAACCTTTCCAGAAAAAGAAAGGAAGCAGGTTATCTGCATTTATTGAAGAAGAAAAGGACTTCCTCATGCCATTACCTGCTTCCCCGTATGAAACGGCTGTCTGGTCAACTGCCACCATACAACCCGATTATCTCATAAAAATCGGAGATTGCAAGTATTCTGTCCCGTATGAATTTATCGGTAAGAAAGTCGATATCCGTGTCACTGAAAACAGTATTGAAGTTTTTTACCACAACAACCGTATAGCATCGCATGTGCGTAGGCTGTACTCTCCGGAACCGATTTATGTACCAGAACATATGCCTGAAAATCACAGAAAGTTTCTGGAATACAACACCGACAGTTTTCTGGCCTGGGGAAAGAATGTTGGCTGTTCCACCCTTATTGTAGTAAAACATTTTTTATATATGCATAAGGTAGAACAACAGGGTTACAAATCCTGTGCATCGTTGATGAAACTTGCGGACCGCTATGGTACGGAACGTTTGGAAAACGCCTGTGTCAAGGCACTTAGTTACACGCCAAGCCCAAGTTTGAAAAATATCAGCACCATTTTGAAAAATGGTCAGGACAAAGTGGCAGTAGAGAAAGCTGCTTCCAGCGCTTTTAATAAAGAAAGTTCCAAGTATGGCATTACCAGAGGTGCCTCCTATTACGAAGGAGGTGACCGTTCATGATCCGTCAGTCAACCATAGATAAGCTGCATGATCTGCGATTATCTGCAATGTCAGATGCTTTTGAATGCCAGTGCAGGGATCCTGAGACCTATCAGGGATTATCCTTTGAAGACCGCTTCGGTATGCTGGTTGATAAAGAATGGGATAAGCGAAAAAGCACAAAACTGCAAAAGCTTATCCGCAGTGCTGAATTCCGTTATCCCAATGCGTGCATGGAAGATATCGAGTATCATCCTGACCGAAATCTGGATAAAGGACAGATGCTGGAATTCTCCACCTGCCGGTATATATCCGATGACCACCATATCATTTTAAAAGGAGCCTCCGGGAATGGCAAAACATACATCGCCTGTGCACTCGGGATCGCAGCCTGCAGGAACTTTATCAAAGTACGTTATGTACGTCTGCCGGATCTATTGAATGAGCTGGCTGTTGCACATGGGGACGGCACGCTGAAAAAGGTAATTAAAGCATATCAAAAGATTGATCTTTTGATTCTGGATGAATTCCTGTTAAGTCCAGTATCTACAGAACAGACACGGGAGCTTCTCGAGATCATTGAAGCCCGTAGTGTAAAAGGCTCTGTGATTTTCTGTACACAGTTTGAACCAAAAGGCTGGTACAACCGCATTGGAAATGAATGTGATGCCACTATTTGCGAAGCAATCATCGACCGGATCATTCATAATTCCTACGAGGTGATGATTGATGGCCGTGTATCCATGAGGGAACGCCATGGCATTAACGCTTCCCGGAAAGGAGCTGTCCATGACTGACTATTGCGCCTTCAGCAAAGACCATAAATGCATCAAGTTTACGGATTATGAAATAACCCGCCACGAATTAGAGGAAGCCGATGAACTGTGTCATGATAATTGGAGAGAAATCCAGCACTTAAGAGAATATATTGACCGTTTACAAGTACTTCTTACAGAACACGGAATAGCTATTCCTGATGAATACTAATTAAATGCTGCACTCTGCTCCGGAAAGATATGCACTATTTTTCCGGAAAAGGGTGCTCTGAATCCTTGGAAAGCATGCACTATTGCATTGGAATACTCAGTGGCGTCCCACGTGTTCTGTAGTGTGCCAGTCTTATAGATGAATAATATCAGAAGGAAGATAGATTAGAAAAGCGAAAGTTTGCCAAAATGTTTCATGACGCATTGGTGCCTTTCGCAGAAAGGCGGATTATAAAAATGAAAAAGAGGACAGCTTATATTGGTATTTCATATCCATTATTATATGATTATAGATATCAGGCGGATAAAAGCCCAAATGATTTATTAGATTCGCCTAATCCTATTATAGAAAGTCCTTTGGGTTTAATGATATTTTATGATGAAATTTTATTTCTATGTAGAAGTGTTTGTCCTAATAATATGCGAAATCTTCCATATGTTAGATTTGTTGATGAATTGTTTCCTGATTTTTGCTTTAAAGATTTGCTGGAATGTGCAGATGAAATGAGAGATATTATATTTGTGGACAATGATTTATCTTATGAGGATATAAAAAGTGCATTAAATGTAGGATGGGATGGAATAGATCAGCATACACATGGGTTGAAAATAGGAGATATAAGGACGGCTGCATCTCCAAATCATAATGGCTTTCTTTTGGATTTATATGTATTTCAGGCATTGCAGGAACTGTATGATCAGGATATTGAATTAGTTACGAATAGTAAATATAATCTAGGAGCATTTAATAATAATAGTGTTAAGGCTGAATTTATTGAGAAAATTATTATACCGGGAATTCCTAATTATATAGGGACCTCGGGACCATATCATGAGTGCATGGAAGAATTGAGAGAAAATAAGTATTTAAAAGATTTTCGACATTGGGTTATAGAGAATCATAATAATATACAGAAAGCAGAAATTACTGAAATGTGTGATACAGTTGAAAAGAGTATTAACGAAACAAAAGAAACATTATTTAAAAAATATTTAGAGAATAACAGTGAGTATTCATTTTTTAAGTCAACTGCCACAACTTTAATTAAAACAACGGCGGGATTACTTTATAGTCCTATATCAGTTATAGATGCTTTTGCAGGAAATATCATTGCAGGAAAAAGAGCACTTAGTGCTAAGAGTGTCAGGTGGCAGGGGTTTGTCACAGATTCGAGGAAAATTGTTGCCGAGATATCTAGGCTTCCGTAAAGAGATATACATATTAAAAAAATAATCATTAAAAAGCTCTCTCGTCTGATGGTAAAAAATTAGATTGTCTGTTCTGTATAGTTGTTATCCATCAGACAAAATACATGAAAGTAATTTCCTAATTTATATGCTACAGATGAGTTATCTGTGATGATCATGCGAAATAAATATCTACTTTTTCAGAAAGAACAAGCTGACGCTGTTTTTTACGGTCTGTAACAGAGAGGTCATCAAAGGAATTGTCGATGTGCATGATCTTGTGATTATGCTGTATGCTTCCTGTGCGATTGATCCTTTGGCAGTGTCCTGACCAACAGATTTTATGAATTCTGCAAACGGTCTTCTGGAATGGATCTTATTCAAGTACTTGAATAAGGCACATATACGCAGGTACCTGGTGGATGCAGTCCCGAAAAGGAAAAACCTGGATTACAGCCAGCCGGCTGTACAGGGTATCCTGTATATCGACCGTCTCTTCCGTCTGGAAGAAACGATCAAAGTAAAAAGTACAACCTTCGATTCTCTCAAAAAAGCACGCCTTGAAAAAGAAGTGCCTGTCATTGAGGGCTTTTTGTCGTGGCTTGACATGCAGAAACCTACCCGGGGATTCCGTATGGACAGGGCAGTCACCTATATCCAAAACCGCCGCTCCTATCTTATGACCTATCTGGAAGATGGCAGATGCAGTTTTTCTAATAATCTCAGTGAGAATGCGATCCGTCCATTTACGGTAGGCCGTAAAAACTGGCTGTTCTGTGATACTCCGAACGGTGCACAGGCCAGTGCCACTGTGTACACTATCGTAGAAATGGCAAAAGCAAATGGAGTAAACGTCTATCACTATCTGACCTACCTATTAGAGAAACAGCCTAATGATAGTATGAGTGATGAGGAGCTGGATCAGCTGGCACCATGGAACGAAGATGTCAAAGCAGAACTTAAACGCCGGATAGAAAACTCCGACGAATAATCAATCATATGTGAATTGTCAAGGTATTCCGACTGCTGAAAAGTAGCCGGATATTTTTCTACTGATACCTGAAAACTAAGCGCTTACGATAAAATGAACACGAATCGCGCAAATCGAGCGAATTGCACGAATCCATGTTTAGAAATGTTGGGAGTAATTATCTCAGAAATATGGTAAGACGAACAGGTACTGGTTATTGAGGATTAACTTCAACAAGGTTGCACAATAAAAACACAAACGCGCTCTGGAAGAAGCGCGTTTGTGTTCACAGAAGGAGGAATGCTTTTACTCTGGTATCGTTTTGGCTAACATCAAATTGTAGATTCGGCTCGTCATATTTGCATAAGAGGGCCATTTTATGCTGAATGATTTGAAGCTTTCATCGAGTTCGATGGAATTTTCGACAAAATCACGTGAACAGCAGGAAAGAACAACTGCAATACTTAATTGCAAATAGATATCCTTCCATTGGCTGATGTTATTTCTGTCGAAGGTTCGATCACAGAAGCATCGAATGCACAGCATAGAATCTTCTTCAATAAATAGCTGAGGAAAGTGTCGGTTATCTTGAATTATCAGATGAATATTAACTGATTTGTGCAGCATTTCGGTTAATATTTTCTGTATTAAATCAAGAAGTGTATCGTGTTCCGATAAAGCTAAACTTTTAATATTAGTACAAATAGCGTTGACCAGAGTGTGAGAGCAGCAGTCCCCCGAGCGGTTGGTACTCATCATTGATCAAGCTCCTTTCATAATTGATGACGCAAGGCCATCAATTGGTCATTTTTTCAGCCGCATGCTGAATATTGATAGAAAGATTTATTTGTAAAAGTTGTGGAACACTGGTAAATTCCGCAGCAATATTTATTCAGTTATCGGTCTCAACGAGGAGATGATGAATTTCTTTAATGCCTGGAAGGTAGACTTGAAAAGTCTGCTAACCGGGTCTTTTTTTGTATCAGGATGATGGCATATATCAGCCTCCTTTCTCATTGCTACTAGAAGCAGTTTTAAGACTTCAATATTTTCAGTAGACTCAAAATATTCAAAATCGTGAAAATAATCAAGCAGATCACTGTCTGCGTTGTAAATAGAACGTACCAAACAATTAACATCTAGTTCAGTTCCATCTGTTTTGTAATAAACATTTTTTCCGGACATGCTGTTATAACCGGCTTCAATGATAAGTGTGGTGTATGATATACCGATATGTCCAGAGAGCATTTGAAGTGTTTTTTTTGAAGGAATACACTCATTATTTTCAATGCGGCATAATTGAACAGGGGTGATTCCGCATCGCTTGGCCAAGTCTTTTTGGCTTAGGCCTTTTTTTTGCCTGGCATTTTTAATTAAAGCTCCTACATTTAACTCGGAAATATTCATGTCTGATATTCCGGGTGGGCTTTGAGTAGACTTATCATTGAGAGAATGGGTATTTGTCTCAAGTGATACATACATTATGAAAGCCTCCTTTAAAATTATGATATCAGGGCGTAGAAAGTTGTTCGTGCTTATATGACACGATAAAATTTTGGAACTTGCAAATTGTGGGACTTATTTTGAAGTTTACAAGTTGTGGATATCAAGTCAGGAGCAAAAATACTTTTTGTTCCCGCTGAGATTAAATTATGGATATATAATAAAACATATTCACATGAATGTCAATAAAAAGATAATAAAAATAATGATATTATTATAATTTAAATAACATAAAATTATATATTTATATTTACAAAATATGAATAATACTGTATATTTTAAGGTACAAGGAATTTATAAATGTTAATCAAAATAAAAAATATATTTCTGGAGGGTATATATGAAACTAAGGAAAATTAATCAACTGACTAAAAACAGAAACAATATACGGAAGAATAATCTATATGTCAGATACCAGGAGCAGTTTGATTATTTTTTAAATCCGGATATAGGATGTAAAAGTATTAATGATGTAAAGAATCGTTTTATATCATATGATAAAACAAAAGATTCTCTTAAAGATATTCTAAAAGAACGGATGGATTCAGTGTCTGTGTTGATAGGTTATCAGGGAATTGGGAAAAGTATGGACATTCGTTACAGTTATGGAATATTGAATAACGCAGTCAAATTTGATGATGAAAGTAAAACAATTATATTTCCTTCTTTTTTTAATGGATTTTTAATTGGGCAGAATTCGGAAGAGACTTCCTGGGTTGTTAAAGAGGTTCGGAATGACTTAACAAAAAGGATTGCATCCGTTTGTTGTGCACTTGAAGATAAGTATCCGGAATTGGCAGAGGAATTTTATTCTCCTGAAGGAAAAAGGAAATTTTATCAGTTTATGAAGCATACGAACCCAAAAGCAATGGTAAAATTAAATTCTACAGAGCGACAAAGTGAAGAAGAAAGAATTGGTACTGCAGAGACTGAAGAGAGTTATATTTATATTATAACTCAACTAAAATATTATCTAACTAATGAGAAATGTCCTTATGAAAGAATAATGATTATTTTAGATGATGTTGAATCACTTCCATATCAGTATCAGGAGCAGCTGATATTGCAATATTTAAGATTTTATACATGTATGAGGAATCTGCCGGATATTGATATGGAGATAAAAAGAAACATTTATGTTAATTTGTTGATATCCGTAAGACCAGCGACCTACAAATTACTCAAGAAAGCGGAAGCCGTTTCAGCATATTCTATTACGCGGGAAATATATAAAACAGAGAGTGTTGATATGAAAAAATATTTTGCGAAAAAGAAGTTGTGTTTACCGGAGAAATTGAAAGACGAAAAAGAGTGGAATGATGCATATAATATTTTGGTTACTCTGAGTGATAAGTTTGAAAAGAAATATTCGGATATGATAAAAAATTTGGTATATCTGGATATACGAAAGACATTGAGAATATACAAAAGGATATTAGCAGACTCTTTTTGGGTTTGCAAAGAGGCAAATGTTGATAAGACGCAGGAAGAGTATATATTTAATAATATTACTGTCATCAGGGCATTGGCATGTGGATCAGATTTGGTTTATATGAATAATTCGGATTCCTTGATTCCGAATATATTTTATAAAACCATAGATAATGAAATTCCTGTTTTAAGTTTGTATGTTATTGCGTATTTTGTTATGCAGAAAGCAGAATTCTGGGAATATGGGGAGAATACAGTAACTAAGGAAGAGCTGATTAGAGATTTTTGTGATATTTTTGGACATACAGATAAAATTCGTAAGAACATATCAGAAATAGTTGACTATTTATATGGCCGGGGCGTTATAAGTATAAGTAAGAACAGTTACCATATAAATAAAGAAAATGAATTAATGGATCAGACATATTTGTATTTATCGTCAAAAGGTATGGAACTGTGGCGTATGTTATGTGCGGACAGTGTGCTGATGGAATTATACAGAGAGGATTATTATCAGGATATGGATTTAGCGGAACCAGATGATTTTAGTTCAAGTTATGATCTTATGCTTGTAAATAGACAGACAGTAATATTTGAGAAAATATACAAAATGTTATTAGAGTTGTGTTCTGCTGAGGAAAAAATGATATACGAGTGTATCGAAAATAGGGCGTATGATAAATATATAAATCTGTTTGGTGGGAGTACAATGGTAGAGCATCTGATGACAGGAGTTGATAAATCTATAGAATATTCAGGAAAAAACAGTAGCCAATTATCTGCAATGCAAGAGGAACTAAGATACCAGATTGAGAGTATAAAGAGGGTGAATATAAGTGGATTTTAACATGGAATGGTGGAGTTATCCATATGTTTTCTTTTGGGGTAATTATATTCCCATTGCAATCTTATTGTTGTTTGTACAAGTAGTTGAGATTATTATTGGATCAAAGATACAGAAGAAGTACAATATCGGATATATCAGATGTTCAGAGGCAATGCCTGACCAGACCAGGAAGTTTATATTTAGCCTGAGTAAATATGGAATACTGGTAATTTTACTCGCTGCTTTTGCCCAGACCAATCCAGATTATAATTTACACAGAGTTTTTGTTGGCTGTGCCCGAAACTTGCGGCAGATAGATTCTTTTGCGTATGCTATATTATTCTTTATGTTTATTAGAGGGAGTCAGTTCAAAAACTGCCATACATACTATAATAAACTTTTGAAATATGTATTATATTTGAATTATGTTGAGATGTTTATTATGATTTTTTCAGGCAGTAATGAAGAAGGAAAAGGATATATTACACTTAAAGTTCAAGTGGCAATGACATGTGTACTTATATTGATAAACAGCGTTTTGGAAAATGTTAAAGTAATTGACTCTATTTCAAATAGTTTTGATGGTCATAACAGTGAAGAGTTATTTGAAGTACGAAAACTGCAGCAGGAAGAAATATATAGAAAAATAGTAGATCATACAGGTGAAGGACAGATGACAATTTTTATTTCAGACGAGTGGGGTGGAGGGAAAAGCTTTTTTATGGAAAGGTTGTCTGACAGGTTAGAGAAAACAGAAGGATTTTATCCTATATGGATAAATATAAATGAATTCAGTGAGAAAGAAACATTCATTAAGCAGATTCTGCATATGATATATGTGACTTTGACTGAGAATAATTATTATGTGGGACATTCAAGTGAATTTGAGATATATTTACATGCTATTTTAAATAATGTACTGGATGAACCGATGAGCCAGATCTTTGTTGAAAAATTTGAGACTTTAAGTAAGGGTAAATTGGAACAGAGTAAAACTTTAACGGAAATATGTAAAGATTTTTCAGAAATGTTAGGTGGTGACAGAATTGTCATTATGGTGGATGATATGGATCGATGTACGGAGAAAATGATAGCCGAAGCAGTGAAAGTATTTTCGGAAATACTATTTTTGCCCAAAAGTATTATTGTCTTTGCGGGAGATTATAAATATTTATTGAGCAAAAAAGAATTTAAAGATGGCTTCTTTGATAAGTATTTTATGCGAAACTATAATCTTAGATTAGTACCATATGAAACTCTATTTGAATATTATCAGCAGAAATATAGAAATTGTGATTTGTCGGATTTACCGGAGACTTTGGATGTTCCTCAACAGATTCGTAATATGATTGCTGAGTTAAAGGGAGAAAAGAAAGAAAAATCAGAAAAAAATCCACTTGACAAACTAGAACAAAGTGAACTAAAAAGAAGAGCAAAGAAACAATCGGAAGCATTGGAATATAATTTAAAAATTGCTGTGGAAAGTTTAGAGATGCGTCTGTCAAATCCAAGAAGAGTTATGCGCATATACAATGAAATATACGATCAGTTGATAAAGATAGAAAAAGCCGTAAAGGATAAAAATATGAACAGAGGTCGTCTACGGTCAAAATTAATTGAGATTGTTTTTCCTGCGATTCTATTTTACAGTCTTGCCTGGACTGTTTGTCCGGATTGTTTTTGGGATATATGTGCGGAAGACTTTAATGGGTTTACGGAGAATGTATTACAAAACCTGTTTAAAATAACTCAGACAGAAATTGTGGCTACAAAAGAGGAGTATATTTATATGTTGCTGGTATATTACTTTTTTTCATCTGATTTTAATAATGCTAGAAAAATCGTCAGAATTAATAAATATTATCAATCACCAGATGTTGGAGCATTTTTGGAAAAATATTAAATATTCACTCCCAGAATGTAAATAGTAGCTGACTTGAAAGTTTAAATCCTAGTGGAATTTACTCTTTCACTGGAATTTAAATTTTCAAGTCAGCAAATGTCGAAGAGAGTCGATAAAACAGAAATGAAATAATGGATATTTAGTAGTATAATAAATAAAAAGATAATTTTCTGTTGATTGTTTTGAAGTAGTTTGAAAGAGTTATTTTCATTTGACTAGGAGGAAGGGATTTTATGAGAACAGGTTTTACACATTATTATTTTTTACTTTCTTGTCCAAGTGATGTTGAGAGTGATATTAATATAATATTGGAAGTGGTAAATGATGTTAATCATACAATAGGAGAAGCCAATTATATCAATATTGTACCTTTATTTTGGAAGAGAGATGCTATTCCTTCTGCGGGTGATAGTGCGCAAAACATCATTAATAAACAGGTGTTAGAAGAGGCAGATGGGGTAATTGCATTATTTTGGACAAAGTTTGGAACTCCAACAGATACCTATGGTTCTGGTACAGAAGAGAAAATAGTTAGAGCGATTGAGGCTTCTAAAGATGTTGTTTTGCTATGTTCAGAAAAACAGATTAGTCCTAAACAGATGGACTTTGGACAGTATCAGAAAGTAGAAGCATTTAAAAAGGCATATCATGGATTGTTTGCTTCTTATTCCACAGAAGCTGGTTTGAAGGAACAATTAAGGAGAATATTAACGGATCTTATTTTTAAATACTCCAAACATGACAAAGATAACAGAAACAATGAAAATATGATTTCTGATGGTTCGACGGAATATTCATTGGCAGAATATTTTGAATTAGGATGGTTTTTAAGCCGTTTATGTATAGAAGTTCCCGTAGATGCTGATTCATCAATTCAACAAAAGAATGTATTTAAAAATACAATGTCTGTGCTTTTGGCATTAGTAAACCATTATAAACTTTTGAATGATGAAAGTATTTTAAAGCTTGTTACATATGAAAAAATTATTCAGATGATAGGACTAAAGGGATATATAAAAGAATGTGGAAAAGAAGAATTTGAAAATGTTCAGCAAATATTGGCTATGTGTAGACTTAGTTTGATTAAAAAATTGGTGAAAAAGAAGTCAGCTGCTTTTCAAATGGGCTGACCTATGGTCAATATATATTAAGTATACAAATACAGTGGCTGGAGGAAAAAGAAATAAATATACTTAAGGATATTAATCAGAAGAAAAAAGATGAATTACAATTTGTTTTTCAACAAATCTATTCACTTTCTAAATAGAGTATGTCGGGTCGAGTAGGTGCACCCCTTATGGTCGTACACCCCTCACAGAATTCCGGACGTGCGGCTTTCCCGCATCCGGCTCTTTGCGAAACGAATCGTTCACATTATCATTCGTATATATTGACATATATCCGGGGTCTTACCAGTGGATAGCTGTTATCCAGCATATTTAAAAATTCTACCCAATTATAGCTTTTCTTCTGGCTTCTCCGGTTCAGACAATAGAACAGGCTTCTCATGATGTTATATCGGAATGCCGTTATACTTTCTGTATTGTCCGTAATTCCATAGTAATGGTAATAACCAGTCAGTATCTGGTTAAGTTTTTCAATAATCTCTTTTAATCTGCATGTTCTCATCTTCACTAACAGAAGATTTACTTCTCTGCACTTCTTTGCAAACTTCTTCTTACTGGTTTTCCTCTTCACTCTGAATCTGCCATTCCTACTTTTGGAACAGTAGTGTGTAAAACCTAAGAAAGTAAAAGTGCCTGGTTTCGTTCCGGCTTTTCTGCATCTTTCTTTTGCATAACGCCCGAACTCTATCAGACGGCTCTTTTCTTCTTCAAGGCTTAATCCAAAGTGTCCCATTCTATGTTTCAGATGTTCATAGAACCACTCTGCATCCGATTTATACTGGAATGTTACCACAAAGTCGTCGGCATATACGACCAGACCTGCATATCCTTTCAGCTTTGATGTTATCACCTCTTTAAACCACCATACCAGTACGTAATGCATATAGATACAGGAGATTACAGGAGAACAGACAGAACCCTGTCCACTTCCTTCTTCGGTTTCTTCAAATTCATAGTTGTTCATAATCCCTGCCTTCAGCATCCGTCTGACAAGACGGATAATATTGGGGTCTTTGATCCTTGATCCTATAAAACGTATGATCCATTCATGGTCAAGATGCTGGAAGAACCCTTTAATGTCTGCATCCAATACATAACTTGTTGGTTTTCTCTCCAACATCAGGTTTAATTTTCGGATTGCTTTATGACATCCCCTGTTGGGTCGGAATCCCATCATTTCATCATAGAATATGGGTTCAAACACCGCTTCCAGTATTCTGCGCAGTGCTTCCTGCACCAGCTTATCTTCATAACAATAAATACTGAGCGGTCGCATCTTTCCATTATCCTTCGGTATTTCCACCAGCCTTGCCGGTTTCGGCTTATAGGACTTCTTCTTTAGACGTTCTATAAGAGCGCTTATGTTTTCTTCCA
>OLPP01000977.1_pt1 | contig 13260 bp, 19 predicted proteins | sample 1643151 | NCBI WGS metagenome assembly OLPP01 (sample SAMEA3136679, study PRJEB25190) | human gut metagenome | biome: human gut; feature: human-associated habitat; material: faeces | place: Austria | collected 2013 | reverse complement strand
TAGCATCTGTAGCATGTACTACAAAAATAAATGTACGCTCGTAATCCTTGACTGTATTATATACATATTTTAAATAATCGCTATATGTTATTCCATCGTTATGTCCAGGTAAGTTATTATCTCTAACAATAGCTCCAAATACCTTTTTTGCACCACAAATCTCTATATATTTTGCGGCACCAAGAATATTTAAGTACGAACAAGTGCCGATTTCAATTAAGTATCTCCAGTCGTTATTTATATAATAACAAATTTCGTCAACCTCGCAACCTAATAAACCAACCTTCTCAGGTGCATCTTCTTGCATAAATACTGTTTCAACGGCTTCTAACATAAGCTGTGCTGGCTTACCCATTGTCAACTGTTCTATCGCATAAACGTGCAATGTTCCACCTACGTTGCTTGTACTACAAAGGGTAACTGTCTTTAAAGACGCAACGTCACTACAGTCTAAAGTAATATATTCTGCTTTATCTCCTGTCACAATGCGACTATCTAAAACATTTCCGCCACTATCCTTAAGCATTACAGTAACTTCTTTGCCTGCTGTTGAACCTACGCAAGCGACACCGACATATGTATGACTGTTTGTTAAAGTAATATCTATACCGTTATTGTCAGTAATCGCTTTAACTCTTAGATTGTAAGTTGTTCCACGAATTGTCTTAGCGTTTTTTTCAACTGTGTATTCCTTAGCTTTAAACGCGTAATTGCTGTTAATAGCATCTAAAGTCGCTTTAGGAATAGTGCCGACTGACTGATTTTCAAAATTCACTTTAGCGTCCATTGTATCTAACATGTCACTACTTGTTATAATCTGCTTAGCTTCATCATAGCTATATGCTTCTGCGTAAGGCAAAGGCGTTCCGTCTCCCGCATAGTATAAACAAATCCCACCAAATGCCGCAGGATTTATTACATCTTCTACTGCAATATTAACTTTTACATCACTAATATTGTTTGCCATTTTTCAATCCTCCTTTATAATTATACGGTAACAGTCTTAATGACTCCATCACTGTATAACTTTTCACTATTTATTATAAACATTAAATTAAATGTAACGTCAAACCCGTTACAATGTTCATATTCAATTGATAATAAATTATCTCTATTTGTTATATTGCCTACTTTAGCGACAACAATTTTATTATCGTTTAAATACTCTTTACCTACAACGTTAAAATATTCGTAAGCCTGTACTGCTAAATTAAGTGCTTCTACATCGTCATCACTATGAATTGTAAAACTCCAAATCTGTGTTAATTCTTTGTATCTCGTACCATCTTTAGCTATGCAATAACCTTTTTCGTTACTCTCTAATGGTGTTGGCACACTATAAGAAACATAAGGATAATTAGGTGCGGGAGCTGTTTGGTTAGCGAAAACAACAGTACAAGGGCGTAAATCTGTACTTAATTCAGACTGTAAACCTTTAACAATTGTTATTTCATTCTGTCTATAATCAATCAAATCTACTCACCCACTTTAAGTTATACACAGCAACATCACAATATTCGGTATATTCCGTCTCTTGCTCTATGCTGTATATATTATTTTTGTACTTTATTTTTACTCCTTGCAAAGCTTTTGTAAGTGGCTGTAACATATAAAGCTGTTTATCTTTACTTGTATATGTACCTCCACTAACATAAATCTTGCTTTCTGGCATAGGTATAATAGCTCCAATAGCAGCTATCTCCTCTGCCTCACTTTCAATAAACTTACCGCCTACGTAACTTCCTGCTTTTGGCATTAAAAATGTAAATGAGGTGCTATACTTTTTTATTAATCTCATAAAATTATACAATTTTGGCATATAATCACCTCTCGACTTTGTACCCGATAGCATTTATCATATCGCCTGTATCGACTAACGGATTGCTACTACCTTTATTTTTTACAGTAAACGGATGATTTGCAGGGCTTGATAAATCTGTTGCATAATCGGCAATTCTATCGGAAAGTTCCTGTCCAACCATTTCGGCGTAATCATCTACAGAAAGATTTCCGCTTACAACATCACACAAGACCGCCTTAGCTACCTCTAAAACTTCTTTTTCATTTGCCTTAAAACCTTTTCTCAAGAAAGCTCTTTCAGGTATTGTTATAAACTCAGTGCTTGCTTTTAAGTGCAATCCTTTTTTATGTAAAAATGCTCTCATTTTATCAGTTACTTTTATCTTACAACCATACTCATGTATTCTTGCAAGCCAAGCTTGTTCGCCCATAACTCCTACAGAAACGCTAGTTTCATTTAAAGTTTTCATACATTGTTTCATCTTAGGTATTTTACTATACCTAACTTTTACTTTAACACCTATTATATCCACTTCCTTTTCGCAGGCGTGACAATAACACTTGTTTTTAAATATTTGCCTAACAATTCATAAGCAAGTTGCCAAAGCAGAGTATATTGTGCTGTTGTGTCGAAACTTTGACTCATACCCGCAATACTTTCGCTAGCAACGCCGAGTTGTTTACTATACAACTCATTGTAGCGACAAATAAATAGTTTTACACAAGCAGGCAATTCTTCTAAACTTTTAACATCTTCTTTGTCAAATTCCAAAGTTGTATTGTCTAAAAGCCACTCCAAGCAACTTTCAATCCTTAAAATTGTAATAGAGTCTACTGAATCAATAGGTAATCCTATTAATTTAATCGTTTCTTCTGTTAACATTTTTAGCACCTACTTTTCGCTTTTTACCAACATTCTCAGATACTTTTCTATCCTCAGCAATGCTTATTACACTCTTATATTTTCTTCGCTTTCTCTTAAGCCAAAATGTACAGCTCATAATCTCACCGCTACTCGATTGTATGCTTTAAGCATGCAATAGGTACTTTTTTATGGTCAATAACCAAGTTCCAGTTTGAAGGGGTAGCAAGCATAGTATTATTAGGATAATATATACCTGATGGATATTTTGCGTTTACATTCCAACTAAAGCCTCTTGGATGAATAACCATACATCTTCTGTTAATTAAGTAATCTTTTGCACCTAATTTATCTCTGTCTGTTTCAGTGCCTACAAATCCCTGTGGGCTACCGTCCTGTCTTATAAAAGCGTTATTTCCTAAGAAATATGTATCATAAACTGCGTTTGTCTTTTTCTTTACATAAGACTTTCCTGCAACTAACGCATCACCACTATAATGCTTATTGATTTCTGTAATATTTTCTGTCGTTATTGCAATAGCTTCACTTTCACTACTTGTAGCAGACTCATACATAACACAAGGCATTGAGTCATCAATAATAATCTTGTAACCTAAGAAGCTCTCAAGTTCTACCTGATTTCCATTAGGGTCAAACACAGGTGTTCTTGTAATCATAGTGTTCTTCTGTAAATATGTATATGTTGCACTGTGCATAAACACCATACCTAAGTTTTTGTAATGGTCACCTAAAAGCTGCTTTGTATCAAGTGTATTTCCTGTTGTGATTGTCTTTATAGTGTCACTTGTAACATCATTGATATGTGCCTTTAACGCCCCGTCGGTCGGGTCTAAAATACCTTTCAATATACTTAAATAGATATTCTGCTCTTTTGTTAACCACCAGTCTGCAACCAAGTTACCTACCGCAGACATAGGGTCAGAACCACCTAAAACCTGTGCAAGGTCAGTAGTTCCCCACGCCTTCTGACGCATAAGAAGTGTTGCTGTATAAGCACTTGTTGCCACATCACTTACAGATACGTCATTTTCACTAAATACATCATCGTCGCCATCTAATGGATTATAGAACGGTACAGTAATAAACCTACCACCGTTAGGCGTACCGTTAATCAGTTCAGCTACAATACCATCTGAAGCAGCTATGCCGTTATTAACAAGCGTATTTAATTCTGTTGTTCGCTCAATGGTATACTGACTGAACTTTTCAGGTACCACCTGCATATTTTTATACATCGTTTCTGCCATTTTTTTATTTCCTCCTATCTTTTCACTAAAGACTGTAATTTAGATGCAAGCTCTGGGTTTTCAACTTCTAACTTCATCTGTTCCGTTAAGTTAAATGTTTCTTTTGCGTAAGGATTAGTAGTATAACCGTTGCTACCTGACTTTTCAGGTACTCTCGAATTATCCTTAAAAACCTTTTCAACTTCTGATTTAACTTTAGCTTTAATAATAGTATCAAGGGCTTTTATATTTGATTTAATCTTTTCTCTATCTTCGCTTAAAATCAAATCGATAAGCCCCATAGATTCCTTAGAACCATCGTCTAACCCTGTTTCTTTGAGCTGTTCTATTGCGTATAATTTATTTTCAGCAATCATTACACTGTGCTCACGTTCTGCGAGTTCATTCTCTCGCTTTTCATCGTCATACTTTTTAAGCTCGTCAGCAGTCAACTTTTCACGCTTCATCTTTTCAAGTTCTTTTGAAAGTTTCGCATTTTTCTTACGTTCATCAGCCATAGCTTTGTCGACTTTTGCTTGCACTAGACGCTCAATATCATCATCTTGGCCATCGCTTAAATCATCATCTTTCTCTACATTTTTTTTGGGTTCATCAATAACCTGTTCACCTAATCCGCCACCGTCTGCATCAAACATTGGCATCATTTTTTTAAATTTCATTTTTAATCCTCCATTCCTTTTAGAAATAAATTTGTTCCTTGTAGAAACTGTAAAAATACTCCATATAGAAGTAATAAGCCTTTTTATGTCTTGCTTAGGACAATGAAAAAAGGAATAGGCTGTTGCACCCATTCCCTCTTGCTGACTAAATTATTTAAAGTGGTTTGGTCGCAACCTTCCCACTAGGTTTAGTCCGAAGACATCGCCGCAACTCCTGTTATAAAAAATTAGTTATAATTAACCCAACGGAATCACATCCTTTCAGTATGCGATTAACTGGCTATTACTTCATTACTTCGACAAATCTATTTTTTCAGTACTGGCTCTTAATTCAAGTACAACAATATATCTTTCCATTGCGTCAATCTGAATACTATAAATAGCTCTTGAAGAAGCCGGCTTGAAATCTAAAGTACCAGCATCCCATTTTTCCATCATTGACTTAAGAGCTTCATACCTATTAACTAACTGATAATATTCAGCCTTAAATCTTTCCTTATAATCTTCACTCAACATCATTTTTGCAGTTTCTTCCAATGTTAAAATCTTTTTCATATATTTTCCTCCTTACATTTAACTTTCTTAGCAACAAAAAAAGGACAGCTTTAAACTGTCCTAATCTGCTAATTTATTGTGTTTGCTAACTTGCCTGTAACTTTCATTTGTCTTTATTTTTATCATCTTTAAGATTTTTATATACTCTGTAACCTGAACATACAATCGAACCGGCAACAGCTAAAAATAAAATTATAGAACTAATCTCTTTAAGAATGTATAAACAAAATAAAAAAGTCTGCATAATTTTTCTCTCCTTTACATCAAAAAAGCACCCTTTCGAGTGCTTTTTTAATAAATCTTATACTTGACCTTTAAACTATTTAATCTACTATTATAATTTACAATCTTATCATTTTGTAAACGTCCAACAACAATGCCCGGTGCTATACCAATAGACTTTGCAAAATCAGTAATTGTTTTTTCAGTATAAACTCCTAATCTTATCAACCTATTGTAATCATCTTTTGGTATTAAAAAATCCCTAGAAAATTCATCCGCCGCTTTCTCTAATCCAACATTCAAATCACTAATATTATCTATACCTGTAACTCCGACATATGTCACTTTATGCTGAAAAATATGTTCAATTTCGTGGAAAAGCGAAAACCAAAAAGTATCTGCATAATTTCTCCTATCACAGATAGCCAATACAGCTTTATTTGGTGACAACCATTTAACAGCCCCATTTATTGCTGCATTTTTCATTTTAGGTAATAAAACAAAAGCAACGCCGCACTCAGCAAAAATATATTCCAACTTTGGAACAAATTCATTCGGGGGTTTTATAGTCATTCCTCTTATTTCCGGCAAATATTCCCTTAACCTATCTGGATTATACTTCTTAACTCTTTTATCTCTTGCTATTTTTATTGCTATATTAAGCCATACATTATTATTAATAATATTCTTTTCATTACAATCTTTTGTACCACTACGAAAATTAGCACACAAATCCAGCTTAAGCAATACTGATAAGTTTGAAATCGCTAGGAATGAACAAACCCTGCATATTTTTTCATTAATATTATTAGTTTCTTTTATAAATTTATTATTTATAAAATACTGATAATCAATTTTTTTTAATATTTCCTTCTGTTCATCTAATTTTTTTCTATTATCTATCTCTATGCATTTACACTCAAATTCGGTTCTTAAGTTCAACCACATTTCTATACTCGTACCAAGCATAATAGCTAGGCTCTCAGCTATTTCATCTGACAGTCTAACCTTACCATTTACAAGTTTACTCAATGTTTTAGGTGTAGTTCCTAACCTCTTAGCAAATTCTTCTTGGGTTATTTCCATCTCGTCAATAATCTCACCTATATAATATCCTGGATGAAAAGCTAAAATTTCATTATATTCTTTAATGTTCATAATGTTTGCTTACCTCCTCAATCAAAATAACTTCAAGTGTCTTTGCTTGTGCACAGAATTCTTCACTTAAATTAATAATATCATCATTCTCATCTATCGGTGCAACAATAAATCTCCAAGGTGATTTTCTTCCTTTTACATCTAACGCCCAATAATTTTTTAAATTTCCCTTTAATGCATCGCAATTAAAAGGACTGTATTTCATTACATCATAAAAATTCGATGCACTCTTTATAATATTAATCTTACCTAAAACATCTTTTCCAAATTCTTGAAATTCTTTTCTTGCTATTTTTAGATTTGTACATTGACCCTCAACCTTTTTGCTTTTGTATTTTATTTCCATAAACGCATACCTTTATATAAATTACCTTTTTGGTAATCTGATTATATCATTATATTTTAATTATGTCAATATAAACAATAAAAAATGATTACTATGCAAAAAGCACCCTCGAAATCAACTTCAAAAGTGCCTTTTTATGATATATCTTTCTTCATTTGTTCTAAATATCGTTTATAACTCTCCTGTGCTTCTTTTGGGGCATCAGGTTTAATTACAAATGTTCCGTTTTTTCTTTGAATTATCCAATCATCATTAGACATCCATAAAAGGTCCAATTTTCTCATCAAATCAACTCCTTAAACAACTTAATAAATTCTTTAGTAAAAACATCTGCATCTGCACTATGCTTCGCTAAAATCTCTGGCAAAGCCTCTTTATAATACTTTGCTTTAAATGACTTACTCATGTTATAATCGGGAATAATAACTGAGTATTCGGAAATATTGTTTTTTAGAAAAACAAGCAAATCCGTATTTTCTATTTCCTCCCCATATACATTATAATACGCTTTCTTAGCTATTTCAATACCCTTTTCACCATATTTTCTTGAAATAATATGACCTGCTTCATGAATTGCAATACCACTTATATCAGTAGATGCCAAATAATTATCATCATTCAATACTTTGTTTGTAATTTCTTTGTTTCTCAAAACCTTATTATTAAATGTTATAGTGTTATTAACAGTCTGTGCAAAATCATCATCGCCTAAATCTGCAAAAGTCACTGTTGTTTTATCAGTAATTTTAAATTCTTTTAAAGTGCTACTCAAAACATCGATTTGCTCTTTTAGTAATTCGCTATCACCGTCAAATTTCTTTATATTGTAAAGATTTATATTTTTATTAGAAGCATATTCCATTAACGCTTGATTTTCTTCTTTGCTATGTACAACAGGAGTGGTTTTACTCCAATCTTCACTTAAACTTGACATTTTATTAACTTCATTATGCGTATCTTCAACTTTCTTTAGTCTAAAACTTAATCTACATCGGCAGTTAATATCATCGGCAGCATTGCCACTTTGTCCCGGAGCCATTGTTTTTATCCCATGTCCTAAGTCAAAATATTCATCGCAGAGAATTTCGACACCCTCCATTTTTTGGTGATTAGCTTTGTTCTTTCCTTTTGGGCGCCTTACTCTCTCATCTTTTGCAGTTTTCCATATTTTGAAATACCTCATACCAGAATTGCCTTGTTGTAACTTTTTATCAAGTTCAATTATACTTTCTAATTTACCTGATTGTTGCACCCTATGTGTTTCTGTCCTGACAATTCTTATCGCTTTGTTGTAATCATTGTCAAGGCTTTCTGCTACTCTTTTTGCCATAGTTTCATATCTGTCACCGTTTTGTAGCCCTATACCTATCGTTTGTTTAATGTTATATACAATCTCGGCTCTATTTTTTTCAAGATTATCATTTAATGTCAGCCCGCTTACAGGATTGTTTACGGCATCTTTTAAAGTTTCAGGACGTACATATTTTACACTTTCAAAAACTTTTTTTAATTCTTTCGATTTACCATCTGTTTTCTTAACAGCATCTATCATACCATTAAAAGCAGCTTTATAAGTGTTATTTACAGTGTCTTTTATGATTTTATTATGCTCTGCTGTCCCTTTAATTACTTTATCTTCAACTTCACTCAAAAACCTTGCGTACCTTGCCTTTTTTTGCAAAGTTGCATAGCTCAATTCTCCGTTTTCAGCATTGTTTGCATATTCTACTCCTAAAAAACCTTGTAAATTTTTAAGAAGTCCTTTAAAAGCTTTTCTTATTCCTACCTCAGCATTGGCTTCTCTATGTTCTTGTATTCTCCTTGCTTGTGCAAGTAAATATTCTAAATCAGGCACTATTCTTCAGCTCCCGCGTTATTTTCTTCATCTTCTTTGACTTTATCGATTAAGCTAGGTATATCATTCTTTTCTTCTTCTATTAAATCAAGTTCATAGTCAGGGTCATCAACAAAACTCAACTGGCTGATTGCTGTTCTTTTTGATACGACACCTGTGCTGATTAACTGTCCTACTGCTTGTGCCTCACTTAACAAATCGAGAGGGAAATTTCGAGAAAAGTCCATAATGACTTGTAGTGGCTCGATTTTAATAGTCTTTTTGGCCAAACTATTAGCAAGTGCTTTAAACATATATACACCTGCACTAACCATCTTAGCTTGGAACATGCCGCATTTAGCTTCTAATCCTGTAAGTTTAAACTTTAGTGCCACTCCTGATGCAGTACCAAAAGCCTCATCGCTTAAATTAGGTGTCTTTGAAAAGCGATAGATATTCTTCTCAATCCTCGCCAATTGATTTGACATATATGTATCACTCATATCTTTCGTAAGGAAATATACTTTACCGTTATAAGCTCCCGTGTTGACCTGTAAAATTCCGTTCGCTTGAGCCCTTTCTATGTCATTATCATCTAACATCAGATTTTCAATAACCATATACGCATTACTGAAAGACTCAAGGTCATTAGACGCGTCACTTATATTTCTGTCATAAGTATCAATCAGCTCAAGGACCTTTTCTGCATCACCAACAAGTTCTTTATTATTTGCAATTCCTTGTAAGGTACACGTATCATACATATTGCGTTCTTCTTTGTCGACAAGCTCAGTAAGGCCATAATAACTTGTACCTTCATAGTGTTTTATGCTGTCAGGACCGTAAAAAGCAACTTTATAATATACTGTACCATCTATAGCCGTTATAGCGTAGTATCTAACTGCATATTTAGGCTCAGATATATCCGTATTGGATAATATCGCCGCTTCATAAGGAGCAATCGGCATAACTCTTTCAATGCCATTGTCTAAATATAGTAATCTTCCAGAATACCCACAAATGCTTGCATATTTTGTTGTTTCCATATCAACATCGTACATATTATTTCGTGTAATAAAATCACTTATAGCATTATGAGCTTCATCTCTTAAACTCTCACCAATCTCATCTTTTGCATCTTGTGTATTACTATAGCTATATGCAATAGGTACACCTGCGAAATAACCAGTTTTAAAGTCAACTATTTCTGAAAAGAAGTCATTGTTTATCTTGTTATTTATTGCGTCCGTATCTTCAAAGCGTGGGTGTCTACCAAAAATAGGTACACCTTCTTTAACGCAAGTGTACCTATCATACAATTTCTTATTATAAATACTGTTTGGCAAATGCTTTTCAATTATCTTAGAGATAATGTAAGTATCGACTCCATTTTTATCAATATATTCTATCTCTGCCGTAAAATCAGGATATAGCTCCAGTTTAGTTCTCATTTTTACACCTCTTTTTATTAAACTTTGTGACTAAGTTTTTATCAAAACCAATAAAATGACCTTGTGCTGTAACAGTAAGTCCACATCTTACGCAAACTCTTACATCATTAATCACAAACAACCTGTGACCACACATTAAAATCTCCTCAATTCTCGCTTATCTCCAAATATTTGCAACTGCTCCGTAGCATATCTTAAAGCATCAAGCAAATGGTTATCTTTATCTACTGGCTTAGCCATAGCATTCCCATATTTGTCCTCTTGCCAATGGTACTGTTCTATCTCATTTTTGAAGTGCTGACACTTGCTATGAATAACTATTTTGTGACCCTGTAGCCACCTTATACCTCTGTTAATGCTATCTGCTCCTTTTACAACAGACATCGCCTTAATTCCGCAAGTGTTCATATAATTTATAGTTTTAGGTTCTGCGCTATCACACATTATATAGCCACCGTTTACAAATTCCTTTGCCAATTTTACAAGCTCATCATCATTCATGCCTGCCTGATACCACTCGTCAAACACATATATAATTTTTCTAGCCTTGTCATAGTTTATTTTAATTAGTGCGTTTGGGTCAGAGGCATATCCAAAGTCACAACCCATATAAATATTATCAAAATGCTGTATCATATCTGACAAGTCAACACATTCCCAATTTTTGAATATTACATTACCTAATACACCCCAGTTACCTAAGCTATATACATTGTAATAATATGGGTCCGTTTCATTTTCTAATCTATCCTTATCTTCAGGAGTAAGCATATCATTATCTTTGTATGTAGTCTTTAATATGCAAACATTATCGTCCTCATAGCTGTTCTTATTATCTTCCCAACCACCGAAGAACTTCTTATATATCCAATGGCTTTTTAATATAGGATTAAAAGCCATTACAATGTATTTATCATTGTCCGATATACCTCGCAATCTTTTAGTCAACTGCATATAGGCATCTTCTTTTATTTCCGTTGCTTCTTCGATAAATATTCTTTCAAGTACGCCTTTAGCAGGTGTAATAGACTTGACCTTTTCTACATCATCAAGACCATTAAAAAGTATCTGACAGCCGTTGTTAAGACAAGTAATAACCATATCGGATTTGTTAATTTTAAATAGCCTATTTAAACCCATTTCCGATATAGTTTTGACAATCTGATTATATGTACTATTTCTAATGGTCTTTGCTACATTTCTACAGCACAACCAATTTACACCCTTTAAACAGTCTATAACGATTTTTTGACAAAGAAAAAAGCTCTTCCCACTTGAAGAGCCTCCAAAAAATATTTGTGTTGCTTGCTTTTTATCTAGCCAATCTATATATGTATTGTTTATTGTAACATTTATATCCATATTTTCACTCCAAAATAAGCAATAAAAAACCACCTTATTTTTTAGATTTAAGGTGGAAAAAATATAAAAATATTTTAATTTTTACTTGACACGCAACAAGTTCTATGTTATAATTAAAACATAGAAAGGAGGTATCAAATATGATTGAGTTAATAACTAGCCTATTAAACTTGACTGCGTCAATCATTGCACTGGTTACAGCAGTTATAGCTTATAAGCTAAGCAAGAAGTAACCTTAAAGAGGGCGAAAGCCCTCGCCCCTCTTGGGGTGGTAATATTATTATAACCCAATCATTAAATTTATGCAATATTTATCTTTAATAATCTCACTAATCGCTTTAATTATTGCAATTAGTGCCCTGATTAATGTTATCAAAAAATCAAAGGAGAAGTAGTATGTACAATTTCACTACCGATGAGGAACTAAAACAATTTATTGCTGATAATATTATATCAACAGGCGAAGCAGCCGAACTTCTCGGCTGTTCTCGTCAATATATTAATCAGCTTATGAAAGAAAACAAATTAATTCCTATTAAAAAAATCAATTATATTACTTTATTTCTTAAATCTGATGTTGAGGCAAGGCTTAAATAGTCTTGCCTTTTGTACTGCATATATTAATATTTATAACCTTGTCCTCGTCAGTAGTATTGACATTTTCAACCTTATCTCTCCATTTATCAGGTTTTCTGTTTTTAAGCCAAAATATCTGTGCCGTTGTGTCGGGAGGTATTTCCTTTTCAAGTTCTATTATTTCCCCGTCTTTTGACACTTTCTGTTCTTTGCATACATAACCTAAAGCCCTTTTTAACAAAGCATTTTCAACCTGAATATCTACTACATCTTTTCCCTTTTTTAGGGTGTCACTTATGTCACCATACTTCTTCTTCCACTCTGCAAGAGTTTTTCTTGATATTCCCATATTGTGAGCAATTTGTTCATCTGTTAAACCATCTCTCGCCCAACCTTCAAGAAGCAATAGCCCTTCTGGTTCTAACCACTTCGCATATTTACCTTTTGCCACAACTTAACCACCACCTACTATCTTTCTATAACAAAAAAGAGAACACCTTTATAGGCTGTTCCCTTTACATAATACAATGTTTAAATTTTCATACTAGCATTATACTACAGTATAATAGGACATTACAAGGACATTTTAGGACATTTTTAAAAATTTTTTTCTAAAAGCTTCAAGAGCTTTTTCGTGTAGCCTAGTAATGTGTCTATAGCTTTTTTTGTATTCAACTGCTATTGTTTCAAAATTAGGATATTTCTTATACTCAATATATTTCTTATGTAATATATCAATGTATGTTGTGTTATCTAGCTGTTGTATCTGATTTATGATAACTTGCTTTAAATCACAAAAATCATCTATTTCTTTGTTTATCTCATTATCTAAATCTATATATCTATCAGATTTTTTAAAACCATTATTATCTACACTACACATAACTCTTTCTTTTTCATAGTCTATTGCTTGTACATTAAACCTAATAGATTTTAAATCCTCTAACTGGAGTAATTTTTGGTCTATACACAAATCCATTTTTTCTACTTTTTGTAAATAAACTTTAGCTTCATTATCCATTTTAGCCCTCCTTGACAAACCTAAGCAACCCATTTATAATATTTTTGTACTTATCTGATCTGAATTGCTCTTTGGCTTGCCAGAGGGCTTTTTACTTGTCGGAAATCCCGACAGGTTCACAACTTTTTCTTTTTTCAGCATACATT
>OLPP01000933.1_pt1 | contig 13990 bp, 10 predicted proteins | sample 1643151 | NCBI WGS metagenome assembly OLPP01 (sample SAMEA3136679, study PRJEB25190) | human gut metagenome | biome: human gut; feature: human-associated habitat; material: faeces | place: Austria | collected 2013 | reverse complement strand
AAAGGGAAATAAAACATGCGTTTTGTGCAATTTTTATTTTTCAGACACGCTCTAGGACGCTGTCCTGCACCTATATAAGGGAGCGTTGCACTCCCTTATATATCCCCTGCTAATCTACCAGCCGGAAAGGTTATGAATGATTTATAAAAAAGATAGAGTGGAGAAAGGAGACAAAGATTTATGCGAAAACGAAATTATACAGTAACGATACGAATGAATAAAGCAGAGTATGATCTGCTCCAAAATAAAGTAAAGGAGTCTGGACAGACTCAGCAGGCGGTTGTAATTCATGCAATAGCAGGTTTAAAAATTGCTTCTGCAGAGGAAGTGGAAGAACTGAAAACGCTGAATCAGATTCTTTCAGAGATACTTAGTCAGCTTCGTGGTGCAGCTACGAATTTGAATCAGATTGCAAGAAAAATGAATACGGATGGTTTTATGCCAAGGGAAGATATTCTGTATTATCTCAACAAAAATATTCTCAAACACAGGAAGGAGAGTGAAAAGATATGGCTATTAATAAGACGATTAATAAGCGGACAAATACACATGGAGCAATGAGAAATTGCATCGAATACGTTTTGCGTCAGGACAAAACAAGTGAGCTGCTGACTTATGTAACAGGTCCGTACTGCCATGATGAGATCAATTATGATCTGGTGTATAGAACCTTTTTAGAAGAAAAGAAGATGTGGGATAAAGATTCAGGTAGAATGTACGCTCACAACATTATTTCCTGGCATAAGGACGAGCAGATCACCCCGGAGCAGGCATTAGAATTTGGAAAAGAGTTTGCAGAAAATTGGTTCAGTGGATTCCAGACCTTAATGGCTGTGCATAAGGATAAAGATCATATCCACTGCCATCTGGTTACTAATTCAGTGAGTTATGAAGATGGAAGAAAACTGCATAACACCAAAAAAGATCTAGAACGTATGAAACAGCTTACCAACCAGATGTGCCGGGAACGAGGACTGACCGTTCCCGAAAAAGGAAAGCATTTTGATGGAAGTCAGATTGAAAAAGGGGAAATCATTGCATGGAGCAAAGACAAATATAATCTGTTCCGTCAGCAGGTAAAGGATAGTTTTGTAGCGGATTGTGCAATGGCAGTGTTAAAAGCACTGGAAAATTGTATCAGCAAAGAAAAGTTTATAGAAAAAATGAAGCAGTTCGGATGGAACGTAAACTGGACAGAGAAACGGAAGCACATTACTTTTCAGAACCAAGAGGGAAAGAAAGTACGTGACAGTAATCTGTTCAAAACATTTCATTTGGATATCAGCAAGGAGGGACTAGAGAATGAATTTAATGGAAATAGGAAAAAATCCAGAGATATTGAAATCAGAGACAGCAGAGCAGCCGAAGAACTCAGAAATTATTACAGAGAACTTGACGCAGTCATTGCAGACACCAGAGGAATCACCAATAAAGCTCAAAGTGGAGAGGGATATTCTCGTACAGAGTTTCGAGAAAGCGAAAGAGTTCATGCGAACGCAGAAAAAGCAGATACAGACACTGGAAGAAGAGAAGCAGACGATCTTATCCGACAGGCAGAGATTGCGAGAAGAAGTTCGGAAATCAACCGTAGAAATTCAGCGTCTAACAACAGAACTGTCCGAAACGCAGAAGCTGAATCAATCGCTTCAGCAGAGCAACGACGATCTGAGGAACAGAAACGGTTTGAAAAGCAGGAGCGAGCAAGAGCTGCTCGAAGAAGAAATAAAAGACGTTCGGGACCAGAACTCTAAATTGCAGATACAGGTGAATAAATCATCTGTTGAGGCAGTAGATGAAGCACAGAAGAAACAGAAAGAAGCAGAGAAAAAGGTGGAACATGCAGAAGCCAAAGCACGCAATGAAAAGAAAAGGGCAGCACTGGAAATTCAAAAAGCTAGAAAAAAAGCAAAAAGAGAAATTGATAATATGAAAGAAAATCAGTATTTCTGGACTGGGGGATATATTACAGTCATTCTATTTTCAATTATTCAAAATGGAGCGTTTCAAGGAGATATTTTTCAATTTGTGAAAAAACCTATGGAATGGTGGCTGGAATATGTAGAGTGGTTTGAAAACTTGGAGTATCTTGGATATTCAGCAGGAGAAGTATGTTTTGAACGTATTTTAACAATGATGCTGATTATGCTAGGAGTTGCTGGAAGCATTTTGATTGTATGGGTAGGAATGGAACGGTACAAAAAAATATGGGATAGTGTGTATAAAACAGTTCTTATTTTGAGTGTTTCTTTTATTGCAGTTTTGGGAAATATGATTCGTGAAATTATTCCCATTAATTTATTGGTTATGGTTTGCTTTATTAATATTGGGATTGTTTGGATTAGGAAGTATTTAGAAAGTAAGTATTCCTAGAAAAATTGTAGATATAGACAGGGGATATGACGTGTTTATATTTCCTGTCTTTTATATCATCAGTTAATATATATTGCTATAAAAATAAAATTGAGATGAAAAAATTAAGTGACTAATATTGTTAACTTCCACTGATTTGTACAACTAAATGTATAAATATCCCAGAATTTCAAGCTTTTGGGGGAATATAGTGTAATTTTATTAATGCGTATTTACGACTACTGGTTCACCTATATTTCCATAGAAAATCCAGTATTTATGCGGGTAAATCGATTTTAGTTGTAAATTTACCGGAAGTTCACAAATATCTGTTGGAATTGAAAAATAGACAAAAAAATTGCAGATTACAATTTAAAATTGACGAAACAATAAAATTGAGATATACTTTTGTAAGTTATACTTAGGCAATTTTCGCCTTTTGAAATGGAGGATTAATCGATGGCTGTTAGCTATAGAAAACTTTGGAAACTTCTTATAGATAAAGATATGAAAAAAAAAGATCTTCGTTTATCTTCTGGAATTAGTACAAATGCATTAGCTAAATTAGGAAAAAATGAAAGAGTGACAACAGATGTAATTGATAAAATATGCTGTGCACTTAATTGTGATGTTGGAGATGTGATGGAGATCGTTGAAGGTGAAGAAAATACGAATGGAGGACATCATGATGAACATTGAGTTTCTCCAAAAGTATGCGATGACTGGAATATGGGAAACGGAAGATCTTAGATCATATAAGACAGATCTTTTACTTATGGCACAGCAAGAACAAAAGAAATTTAAACCGTTAGCAAAAGAAATGTATTCGGGTAACAAGATACAGATTATAGATTTTTTTAGTGGGGCAGGAGGAACTTCACTTGGATTTGCTGCGGTTAATAACATTATCCCCATATTTGATTTTTTGGGGGGCTGTGATATAAATAAGTTTTCGGCAGAAAGTTATGCACATAATTTTGATACACCTGTTATAAATAGAGATATTATTGAATTGGCAGAAGATAAGGAAGAATTAATCAAAGTACTTGATAACATAGGATATGATAAAATGAAACCAACAATTTTAATTGGTTGTGCACCATGTCAAGGATTTACGTCTCATAGAAAAAAGCATTGGAATGAAGAAGATGATCATAGAAACAATCTTGTGAATGTGTTTGCTGATATTGTGAGTTATATTCAGCCCATAGCTTTTGTAATGGAAAATGTACCAGAGTTCTTATCAAATAGATATTGGAAATATTTTTATGCAGCAAAAAATAGATATGAACAGGAAGGATACATTGTTAAAGAAAATATATACAATGCTGCATCTTTTGGGGTTCCACAAGAAAGATTCCGCTCTGTTGTAATAGGAATGAAAAAAGAATTTATATTACCAGAAGGATATTTGGAACCTAAAAATTATAAAACTGTTAGAGAGGCGATAGGAGCATTAAAACCTGTTGCTGCGGGAGTTGCAGATCCATCGGATCCTATGCATAAAAGTGCAGCACATAAAAAAAGTACCATTGCTGTTTTAAAACAGGTACCTCATGATGGAGGAAACAGACCAGCAGGTGTTGGTCCAGCATGCCTTGATCGCACAAAGGGATTTTCAGATACTTATGGGAGATTGTATTGGGATCGACCATCAATTACTATAACACATTATGCTCGTAATCCTGCAAGTGGAAGATATACACATCCAGAACAGGATAGAGGACTTACTGCCAGGGAAGCGGCATTGCTTCAGAGTTTTCCGATTGGATTTGAATTTTTAGGGAAATCGGATGATGTGTATCGCCAGATAGGAGAAGCCGTTCCACCTCTTTTTTCAGCCGGGATAGCGATAGACATGTTAATAGAAATATTGTCAGTAGAGCCAACAAAGCAACAATTGAAAGAAGGTCCGCAATCAATAGAGAAACCTGTCAGTAGTTCTTACTCAAGTGTTATTGCAGGAATAAAAACAAAACGAAAAGAGGAACTATATGGTTAAATATACATGTATAGATAGCTTTTGCGGAGCTGGTGGTTTGGGGCTTGGTTTACAGCAAGCGGGATTTGATATTCGTTTGAGCTTTGATATTGACAATCGGTGCATTAAAACAATAGAAGCAAATAAAAAATATTTTAGCCATCCAGCGTTTACAGCAGATATAAATGATATGTTGGATGGAAGAGCTTTGAATATTTGCAAAATGCAACGAGGAGAATTATTTCTTCTTGCAGGAGGGCCACCTTGCCAGGGATTTTCGGTGCAGAGACGAGGTGCAGATGAGGATCCGAGAAATCAGCTTGTTTTTAAGTATGCACAACTGGTAGATGAATTATATCCTCGATATTTTGTTATGGAAAATGTTTCAGGAATTGCGGGAAAAAGAGGGAAAACAATTCTGGAGGAACTTCTTGACAAACTAAAAAACATTGGATATACAGTTCATATTAAGCTTTTGGATGCCCAGAATTATGGAGTTGCACAAAGAAGAAAAAGATATATTATTATTGGTGAACGAAGTGATATGGGAGTAAATTACGAATATCCGAAAGAAATGGAAAAACATTACACTGTTAGAGATGTTATAGGAAGTTTGCCAGAGCCGCCTGAAGATGGAAGTGATTATCCGGGTATTTCGCTGCACAGGCGTGATAGGTTGTCTGAAATTAACCTTAAAAGAATTAGAGCTCTAAAACCGGGACAAGGACGAGAGTATCTTCCTAAAGAGCTTTTAGCTGATTGCCATAAAATAGATAGTTCTGTGATTGGATATAGAAATGTTTATGGAAGGATGGCGTGGGATGAGGTTTCGCCAACCATTACAGCAAGATTTGATAGCTTTACAAGAGGAAAGTTTGGCCATCCAGAACAGGACAGAAGTATTTCTCTTAGAGAAGGTGCAATGCTACAAACCTTTCCTAAAGACTTTCTTTTTACTGGAAGTAAAGTTGATATGGCAAGACAAATAGGTAATGCAGTACCGCCATTGCTTGCTAAACAGATTGGAACTAGTATTATTGATTGTTATAAAAGGAGTGGTAAAAGCTGATGTCATACAATGCTATTATGAAGGCGTATTTGAAAGCACTTCAGAATCAATATAAAAATGCTATAAATAGTGGCCAGTACACTGCAGAGTTATCTTATAGAATGCCACTGGATGCAATGGAAAAAGCACTAGCTAAAGAATTCAATCCAAATGAGGAGATAGATGTTATTCTTGAGCCTACAACACAGGGAAGAGTTGGCCGTCCTGATTGGCGAATCCATAATAAACAGACTATGGGAATATATGGATACATTGAGGGAAAAGGACTTTCAGAGGAAGAATTTGATACAAAACCTTATACTGCACAAATAGAAAAATATCTTACACTGGGGCATAAGCTTATTATTACTGATGGGTTGGAATTTGTATTTTGTATGAGTAAGAACAGTGAACCAACTGTTATATCTATTATAGAAAAAGAAAAAATGCATACGAAAGATTGGTCAGCGCAAACGCTTAATCCACGTTTTGAAGTTTATATGAGAGAATTCTTCAAAAATCCGTCAGCACAGCAGATGAACGAAGCAAAATTGGTAGAACTAGTTGCTGTAAGAACAAGAATGTTGGCAGATGATATTTTAGAATTGGCGAATATTCCAGTTGAGGAAGCAATGAACGATAATGAAAGGGAAGTTATTATCTTACTTCAACAAATGCGAAAATTGGTTTATAACCATAATGACTTGAAGTTAAGAACAGCGGACGTATTTGCTGATTTTACAGCACAAGTTATTATGTTCTGTCTTTTATATGCTCATAGAGTTTTGTGTTTACCAGAAGATACTCCAGCTGAAAAAGAAAGGAAAATTATAGCCTATATTAAAGAAGATTTATCAGAGGGTGAAGCATTAACACCATTTAGAAATCTTATGCTTTATTTGAGAGATCATTCAGATAAAAATTTTTTTATTAATCAACGGATAGATGAATGTATTAAGTTTTTGTCTTTTATAAAAATGACAGATCAGCAATTAGTTAATCCAGACTATCATCAATTGTTTGAGCTGTTCTTGTCAAAATACGATGCAAAATCAAGATTCGATTTTGGGGCTTATTATACACCTAAAGCACTTGCAGATTTTGTGGTTAAATTGACAAATTATGTTGTATCAAAGAATTTTCCGGGAAAAAGTATTTATGATGATGGAAATACCATTATAGATCCTTGTTGTGGAACAGGATCATTTATGGAAGAAGTGATTAACCATGATCCAGGAAATGGTGCGTATACGCTTTGCGGAATAGAAATTCTTCCAGCACCATATATGTTGGCGAATTATAGAATGGCTGTTTTGAAAAAGCAAGATGGAACGAAAAGAAACAGCGTGCATATTTTACTGGCAAATACATTGAGTAATAGTGTATTTAACGGAGACGCAAATAAAGATTCTATTGAAGGTAGAGAATTATTGGAAGCAAGTCGTATCTCTAATATGCCATTGAAATTAGTTATAGGAAATCCACCATGTTCGGATACGATAAGAGATAATACAGATAAAGACTTTTCTATTATAAATCATCTTATGGAGGACTTTAGACCACCAAAAGAATTGAGAAGAGGTAGACAAAATATTCAGAAACAGATTAATAATCCATTTATGCAATTTTTAAGATGGAGTTGTAAAAAACTGTTGGATTCACCGAATCATTCGGTACTTTCATTAGTTGTGCCATTGTCTTTTTTGGAAGCAGAATCATATAAATATGCTAGAAAATATTTATGTGAAAATTTTTCTGATGCATGGATTGTATCTGTAGACGCAGACGCAAGAACAGGAGCTAGAAGTGATAGTTTATTTCACACACTTCAAGGGCGTGCAGTTATTATTTTGACGAGAAAATATGGAGATGATACATCAATAACAAAGCTTCATTATTGTGATTATTCGCATTGTATGCGAATAAATAAAGAACAATTATTAAATGAGAGTATTGAGAAAATTGTATCGAGATTTGACACATACGATATTGCTAATGATACATTCGCATTTTCTCCAACAAAGCCATTTAATACGGAAATGTATAAAAAATTTTGGCCTGTTAGTGGAGAAAAAAAGCAAGCAGCAATTTTTATTAATCACTGTTCTGGAATAAAGCTTGCACCAACCGCAATGTTTACGCATGTTAAGGCTCCTATGCTAAAAAGACGGAGTCGTGATATAGCTATAAATGGAGCAACAGAGGCAAGTGTATGGTTTGCAAAGCAGGATAAACCACCTAAAATTGAAAAAATAATAGCATTTGAAAATGCATTGAATGAGTGCGAGAACAGAAGCGTGATGGACCAGACTCTTGCTGATAATATAAAGCCATATTCATTCCGGCCATTTTTTACATCTAATGTGTTGTTATGGAAAGAATTATTGGTTAAATATAGCCATATCGGAGGTGGAGGAACACGTCTTAGACCGGAAATAATAAGTGCATATAGTCATAAAGATACAATTGGATTTGCTATGGCACATGCTCCAAAAGATTTGAATCCTGCATTGTCACAGTTTGTTTCATTTTGTTGGTATCATCCAGATAATGATATGTGTACGCGTGGCAACTCTCATATTTATGTGAATCAATATCCAGATAAAAGAAGTGGAAAAATGTTATCCAATATATCTGTTGATATTCTTCAGAGGATTATGATGATGCTTGGAAAGAATGAGCATGAAAGTGCCAGAGATCTGGTGTTTTATATCTACGCAGTATTATGTTCGCAAGTTTATCTCGATGAATTTGAAGGGGCACTTTTCACTGTAAATCAGTCAGATAAGCGAGCAAGAGTCCCTGTTGTAGCTGATAAGGATATTTTTCTTAAAATTGCTCGAATTGGAGAAAAAATTGCTGAACTAGAAAAAGTAAACTATGTTCCGGAGAATATTTTGAACTATGATTATGCCAAAATTATGGCAGAAGTGCCAGTGGGATTTGAATTAAAGAATGTTGCACATCCATTTGATGCCGAAAATGAACAATTATTGCTCACGGATGGGAACGAAACAATAAGAATTAAATGTCCTTTATCATTGCAGAGGTTAAATATATCAGGATATGATGTTATAAAGTCAGTATGGTTAAAATTTAATTCTTATGATTTTACTCATTGTGAGTTTAATCGGGATGATATGAAGAAACTTTTAAATTTCCTTAATACAATTGCAACTCATGAGAAAATGGTAAAAAAATTGGATGAGGAGATTGCTCCGGTTCTAGCTGGAGAAGTGAAGTTGATTGAATATCAAAATTGATCTGTAATATTGGAAAGTCACAATGGAAATACGTTCTGTTGTGATTTTCCACATATTATGAGGGGAGTTATTAAAAAAATACAAGGCAGATAGTTCTGATTAAAAAAGTATTTTGAGATAAAGATAGTGCACAGATTACTTCGGCGTGTATCAGTGGAAAGGATGTAAATATGTATATATCGAAAATAAAAATTAAAAACTACAGATTGCTTATAGATGCTGAATTAGAAGTTGATGCTAAGACTACGTTAATTGTTGGTCGAAATAATACAGCTAAAACATCATGTTTGGCATGTATAGAAAATGTATTGAATGGACGTCCGTTTTCCTTTGATGACTATCCGTTAGTTAAAAGAAAGGCATTGTATGAAATAATAGCTTCATTTATGTCGAAAGAAATTTCTTTTGAATCGTTATGCGAGCAATTAGAATTAATATCTATAGAGTTCCTTGTAGATTATTCTTTAGAAGATTCAGAGGATAATTTAGGGGCACTGTCGCCTTTTATTATAGATGTGGATGTAAATACTACCACTGCATTAATTCGTGTAGAATTTCGCTTAAAGCCAGATGAAAAAGCGTTATGGAAAACTTTGGAAGAAAGCTATTACCAAAATGGTGTTTTTGTACCATCAGATGAGGCTCGGGATGTTATCAGTGCTAATTTTTCAAAACTTTTTGAATTAGTAATTTATGCAGTGAATCCTAAAAATCCAAAGGAAACACAGATAAAGAAACATAAAGAATTGGAAGAACTTTTCCCAGTTCATATTATTCCGGCAGAACGTCTCCTTGGAGAGGACGGAACACAGAATAGTTCCCTTTCTTCGCTTATTTCAGAATTTTTCGATATGAATGAAGAAGAACTGGATCCAAATGTTGCAGAAAAAGTCAAGGAGTTGCGTGCTATTGTTGAGAAAGCAAATAAAAATGTTCAGAAACAAAGTGATAGCATTTTAAGTTCACTTGTAAATGATTCGGTTGGGTTTGGGTATCCAAATGGAGAAGAACTTCAACTAGGAGTTACTACTCAATTAAGTATTGATGATCAGATAAAAAATCAAACCCAGCTTTCATACACAGCAGGTACAAGTAATGAATGTCTTCCTAGTACATATAATGGATTGGGATATAAAAATCTAATTAAAATGGAGTTTCTTCTTGCAGCATTTGCGAAGAAGATAGAAAAGTGCGGAAATGCTTGTATACCATTACTTTTTATTGAGGAACCGGAATCTCATATGCATCCACAGATGCAACATGCTTTTGCGGAATATTTAGAAGCGTTCCTTGGAAAAATTACTTCTGTAGGAATTCAGACTCTTTTAACCTCACATTCTGCTCATGTTGCTAATACTATGGCTTTCTCAAAAATTCGATATGCACAAAAAACAAAAGAAGGAGTTATTTATAGAAATTTAAATTCGTTTGAACAGGAGAATCCAGATAATAGTGATTTTATTAGAAAATATCTTACATTAACCAAATGTGATTTGTTCTTTGCGGATAAAGCAATTTTGGTTGAAGGAGCATCAGAACGGTTATTAATACCTGATATGATAGATAAGTGCGATAAGTCAGGAGATTTTAGTTCACAGAAATATAAATTACCAGCTCAATATTATACTTTAATTGAAATCGGTGGTGCGTATGCTTATAAGTTTATTCCATTTATTGAGTTTTTAGGTATTCCATGTCTTATACTTACGGATATAGATTCTGTATCGGGGCAAAAAGGTAAAAATGGACAAGTATATTATAAATCTGTTCCAGTTTCATGTGGTGAAACAACATCCAATGAAACTTTAAAATGGTGGGTTAGAAAAAATAAAGGATTATCGTATAATGATAAAGCCCAAATTAATTTGGCAGATATAATATCAATGTCTTCAGGTGATAAAACCAGAGGAAAATGTCATATTGAATTCCAAACAAAAGAGAATGAATTATGTGGACATTCTTTAGAAGAAGCTATTCGGAATGTCAATCGCTCACATTATGGATTAAGTGATAGCCCGACTGAAGATGATCTGGAGTTTTCTGGAAAATGTAAAACAGATTTTGCACTTAAACTTATTTATGAGTGTACTGATTATAACATTCCGGCATACATTAAATCTGGATTAATATGGCTTAATGACCAAAAGGTACTTGAATAAAAGGGATGATGGATTATGGATGAAAATTATCATGGTGCAAATTATGAATTAGCAAAAGTTGAAGCTGATAAAGTAGATAAGCAAATTATCGAAGCATTACGGGAGGGGCATAGTTTTCGCGTTGAAGCAGGTGCGGGTTCGGGAAAGACTTATTCGCTTAATAGAGTCATTGAATGGATACAAGAAAATATGTGGTCTAAATATAGTCGAAAAAAGCAAAATGTAGCTTGTATTACATATACGAACGCTGCTGTAGAGGTAATTACAGAAAGATTATCAAAAGATTCATTTATTATTCCTGCTACAATTCATTCGTTTGCTTGGAATGCAATCAAACAATATCAAAGCTATCTTGTGCATGTTGTAACAACAGACCCTGATTTTTTACCAGATGAAGGTGACTTTTTTAAGGTTAATGAAGTTACATATACTTTAGGACATCGATATAAGGAAAATGGAGTTCAGTACCTTTATCATGATGATGTTCTTAAGCTGTTTTGTAAACTCTTGGATAATGCAAAATTTCGACGTGTATTTTCTGATAAATATCCTTTGATTTTGATTGATGAATATCAAGACTCCTATAAACCAATTATCGAACGCTTTGTTAAATATTTTATTGCAGAAAAGAAATCGCCACAATTCGCTTTTTTCGGAGATGCGTGGCAAACTATTTATCAGTCAAATAAAGCTTGTGGGATTATAGAACATAAAAATTTAGAAGTGATAAAAAAAGGTGCAAATTTTAGATCTTCTCCAAGAATTGTTCAACTTTTGAATGATATACGACCAGATTTGCCACAAACATCTGCGATAGATAACTTTCAGGGGGAAGTAGTTGTAATCACATGTGAGGATTATGACGGAGAACGTCGTACTGATCGTAATTTTCAAGGTGAATTGCCTCCAGAAGAGATAAAAATACGTTTAAATAAAATCTCCGAAGAAATAAAACAAAATACAGCGGATTCTGATACATTAAAAATTTTAATGATTACACATAAAGTATTGGCTGCACAACAGGGATATGAACGACTTTTAAATATCATTAACGATGGTTTACGTGACAAGGAAGATCCTTTTCTTTTGTTTTTTATGGATACCGTTGAACCAATCTACCATGCATTAGAAACGTTAAATATGCAGTTGCTTTTTGATACTTTAGGAATTAAGAGATATCCGATTACTAAGAAATCGGAGAAAGAGAAGTGGAAAATATTTCAAGAGAAATTACGAGAAGCGAGAGAGAAAAGAGCAATTGATGTTATTGAGGTTATAAATGAAACAAAATTAATTCCTTTTCCACCTAAGTTGGATGGATGGTATCATTTGTATCATAATGCATCGGGAACAATATATTCATCGAATGCGTCAATTCAAGCATTTTTGGAGTTGGATTATACGCAATTCATTTCGGCAATAGAATTTTTATATCCTGAAGCGTTATTTTCCACAGAACATGGAGTCAAAGGAGAAGAATATGACAATGTTATTTTTGTCATTAGCAAGGACTGGAATATGTACCAGTTTGAAACATATGCACCTATGATAACTGGAAAGGCTTCTATTCCGAGTGGAAAGCAGATTTCTTTTGAACGAAATCGTAATTTATTTTATGTTTGTTGTTCAAGACCAAGAAAACGGTTGTTCTTTTTTGTAACAGTTCCTATAGATCGAACTTTCAAAGAATTTTTGATGGAACTCGTTGGAGAAGAAAATTATTATACTTATAGTCAGTATATTAAAAAGAATATCGAGTAAGAAGAAATATCAAAGAACAACAAGAAAATATGTATAAAATAAAGGCTCATAGTCTGTATAAAAAATAAAGATTATGAGCCTGGTCGTGTTAAAAAAAAGACAAACGCCATTGTTTCTTAGGTTCATATTTTCCACAACCATCGCAAGTCTGTGGCCAGTTGATTTTCCATTCAAAATATTCATCTCTGGTAATCTCACCGGATTTCAGTTCATCCATCCGAACCACCCATTCTTTCAAAAATCATTCAGAACTCCATAGTCAAACCACATACAGACAGGAGCATGGGCAGGCCAGCTATCATTGTCATGGAAGTAAACGGAAGTGTCGGCTACTTCATTGCATTTTTCACCGGGAAATCTCCGAGGGAGAAACAGATGCAGGGAAGATGGGTTAAATTCATCCAGCCAGAAAAGCAGTTCCATCATTTCGGAAGCGTCACGTCCAGCGGTATCATAGAGGGTATAAGGATTAACATCAAGAGCCTTAGCCATTTTATCAACCAGATCTTTTTTTGGAACACGAACACCTTTTTCATATTGTACAATTCTATGCTGATCGGTCAGTCCGATCTTCTCTGACAGTTCTTTTTGTGTCATTTTCCGGAATGTCCGGATTTTTTTTAGTTTCAGATTAAAATTCATAAAGTCACCTCTGCATTAGTCCTGATAAATATCCATTGAAGATAGTAAAATCAAGAAATAAATAACTATTTGTCCATATTATAACACAAGCTGGCAGAAAAAAAGGGTGCACAAGGTTAACAAATTCTTCACAAAATAATTAGCACTCACCTCTTGACAGTGCTAACAACATGTGTTATATTACATGCAGAACAAAGAAAACAACATATTTCTCCCGTGGGAGAGATATTTCTCATATAAGAGGAGGGTTAGCCTATGAATATCAGTAAATTTACACAGAAATCCGTACAGGCTGTCCAGGATCTGGAGAAGGTTGCTTATCAGTTTGGCAACCAGGAGATTGAAGAGGAGCATCTTTTATATGCTCTGCTGGAACAGGAAGATAGCCTGATCCTTAAACTGATCGAGAAGATGGAGATAGATAAGGATTATTTCAGAAATTCTCTGAATCAGGCACTGGATGCTAAGGTTAAGGTATCCGGCGGTGAGCTCCGTTTCGGACAGTATCTGAACAAGGCTCTGGTCAGTGCAGAGGATGAAGCCAAGACAATGGGAGATGAATATGTCTCTGTAGAGCATTTATTCCTTGCCTTGTTGAGATATCCAAGTCCGAGCATGAAGAAGCTGTTTCAGGAATTTGGCATCACTAAGGAACGTTTCCTGCAGGCACTTTCTACAGTACGAGGCAATCAGCGAGTAGTCAGTGATAATCCGGAAGCTACTTATGATACGTTGAATAAATATGGTGAGGATTTAGTTGAAAAGGCACGTAACCAGAAGCTGGATC
>OLPP01000920.1_pt1 | contig 14166 bp, 14 predicted proteins | sample 1643151 | NCBI WGS metagenome assembly OLPP01 (sample SAMEA3136679, study PRJEB25190) | human gut metagenome | biome: human gut; feature: human-associated habitat; material: faeces | place: Austria | collected 2013 | reverse complement strand
ATCTACAATATCCATACCGTCTTTTATCATTTCTTCTGTGTGCTTTAAAGCTCTGTCAAGGGTGTTATACTTACTTCCGTCAGAAAATGAGTCAGGAGTAACATTTAATATACCCATAACATATGTTCTGTCTTTAAATTCTCTATTACCTATTATCATCAGTATTCAATCTCCATATTTTTCTTGCTGTCGCTCCAATAACACTGGTCTATTGCCTTACAACTATAGCATTGACGAGAAATCTTGTCTGCAACTGCCAAAATATCACTTAAATCTTTTAATTCCGAACTTTTTTCTCTATGACTTTCAATAGCATTACAAATTATATCTATCTCATTTTCTGTATACTCACATTTTTTCAATATTTCTCTGGCAGTTTTAACACTTTCTATTTCGTGATTTTCCACAGAAATTGCCCTGCCTATATCGTGGAGAAGTGCAGCCCCATATACTATATCTTTATCTATTTTAATGTCATTTTCCAAAGCTAAAATATAGGATATTCTAGCTACATCAAGACAATGTTCAATATCGTGTATACAGAAAATTCTCTCCTCTTCCTTTTTGGCTAAATCACTCATATATTTAGAATATTGGCTATTTTTCAATATTCTGTTGTATCTAGTCAATGGTTTCACCTCCGAGGAACTTGTACGCCTCACTTAAAAAGCTAAGAGAACCAAATATAATAATAGCCTCACAGCCGTCAGCAAGGGCGTTGTCTATTGCCCTTTCTATTGATGACATAGCCTGTACATTTTTATTGTGTAATTTTACACATTCAGCTAATTTTTCAGCACTTAATCCTCTTTGGTTGTTAGGTGTTACAGTATAAATAGAAGTAGCCAGACTTGCTGTAATTTCTACAAGACTTTCATAATCCTTGTCTGCTAAAACACCCATTACAAATGCTATTGTATGCTCTGTTAAGTAATACTGTATATTTTCTCTTAAAGCCAATGCACCATGAGGATTGTGAGCACCGTCTATAATAATAATAGGCTCTGTACTTACAAGGTCAAAACGACAAGGCCATAAAGCCTTTTCCATACCCTCGTGAACATTATTAATTTCATAGCCCAACTCCTTGAGCTTGTCTATAACTTCAAGAGCTAATGAAGCATTTTCACATTGGAACTTTCCAAGCATTTTTATTTTTACGTTCTTATATTCCTTGTAATCAAAAATTGTTTCCTCAAAACTAAGTTTTGTATTTACAATTTTGCTTACATCTGCCAAAGTCAAATCGGAAATTTTATCTTTTAAAACAGCAAGAACCTCTGGATATTGACTTGCACTTACTAAAGGAGAACCCTTTACAATACCTATTTTCTGTTCTGTAATTTTTTCCAGTGTGTCCCCCAAAAATTGTGTGTGGTCAATGGCAACTGATGTGAGAACAGAAAGTACCTTGTTGTCTGCCACATTTGTAGCATCTTCCTTTCCACCCATACCACATTCCACAACTGCAAAGTCGCAGTCATTCTGTTCAAAATAATAGTATGCTAAAGCTGTTTCAATTTCAAATGGTGTAGGTCTGTCTGGCATCTTATCTACAAATCTTGAAATAACATCTGTAAGAGAAGCAAATTCGTCTTCACTTATCCATTGACCATTAATGCTGAATTTATCTCTATAGTTCAAAACCTCTGGAGAAGTGTATCTTCCTACCTTGTAGCCTGAGGCTGTAAGAACAGAGGCTATAAAAGTGCCTACTGAACCTTTTCCATTTGTTCCTGAAATATGTATTAGTTTTACTTTGTCCTGAGGATTGCCCAAAAATTCGCAAAGCTTGCGTACTCTATCAAGACCTAAAACTATTTTTCCACTATTTCCGTTTGCAATATAATCTCTGGCTTGCAAATAATCCACTTTAATCACTTCGCTTTCAATTTTTCATTATATCCTATTTTCTGCAATTTAACAATATTTATTTACACTATACTTTAAATTATCCGTTATCAAATGAACAATATATTGTATAGATACTTCCTAAACGTTGACACAATAATAAAAAAGTGATATTATTATCTCAGTAATAAATATTGTTGGTATACATCTTCAATTTTTATTTATAATTTTGATAGTACATCATATACTATATTAATCGGGTGCAACTCCTGATTTCTCCGCTGCGGAGAGGTTAAATATGAGCAGAATAAAATTAGTTGCATAGAGGGATTCTGTTGCTTGCAGAATCCTTTCTTTATTTTGTGGAGGATTTATGTATACAGCTTTAGAGTTAAGAACTCTTAATATCAAACCAAGAATTAATGATATTTCTCTAAAAATACTAAGTGAATATTATCAAATGTTTTTAGCTCCTTTTATTTACAACTATCACATAGTTTCCAAAACAGAAGAAAAAGACATTAAATTATATTTTGACTTAGAAAATTTTTGCCACCTTTTAGGTATAGAATCTACAGTCAAAAATTCTGTTCCCTTTAGGGAATTACATAATTACAGAGGTAAAGACGGTTGGAATAATGTATATAACCAAGTTATTGATATTCGTCACTTAAAGAGAATAAACAGAAGTAAATTCAACAACATAAAAGCTAAGTATGTATACTTTTACTTATTACCCAATTTAATAGAAAGTCCCCTATGTGTAAACTACGATATTAGAAATGTAAATAAATCTACCAATATAGATTGTGAAATTCTTTTCTATAGCAAAGTTGATAACGATAATGCTATTATCCATTTAGGTATACAAGAAGATAATTCAGGAAAATATTTTCCAAAGACATTTTTTATTGAAAAAGTATCTAATAGTAAAGATGATGTTTTTGTAGCTAATCAGCAAAAAATTACTGTAACAATAGAAAATCGAATTATAATGTTATAATACATTTTATTTTTTAATATTTTTGATGTTTACTCTATTATAAAAATATATTGTGCTGAGGTGTAAAAATGAAAACATTAATTATAAACGGTTCTCCCCATAAAAATGGAAATACGTCTTTTTTAGCCAATCTTCTTTCAAAAAAATTAAAAAGCGAAACAGATATAGTTTTTCTAAATGATATAAATTTTAAAAGCTGTTGCGACTGTGAAAGCTGTAAAAAAAATAGTCTATGTGTACTTGATGACGATGCTCAGGATATTATAAATAGTCTTAATAATTACGATAATATAGTCCTTGCTACCCCCCTTTACTATAACCAGCCTACAGGGGATATGATGTGCTTTTTATCCCGTTTCCAGTTGTGGTTTTTAAATCCAAATTTAAAAGCAAATCCAAAGAAAGCAGGCATAATTGTAGTAGGTGGTGGCGATTGCGTTGTAAATTCAGCTGATGCAGAAAAAACAATGCGAATTGCCCTTAGAAGTATAAATACAGCCGTTGTAGCCTATGCCAGAAGCCTGCATACTTCCACTACACCGTCTAAAAATGATACTAATGCTATGTTGGAAATAGAAGAAATGGCAGAAAAATTGAATAATTTATAACTACAAAAAACCACCGATGAAAAATCATCAGTGGTTTTGTTATCTTATCTTTTTCTTCATTTGTGTAAACATATCATCCCATTCAGTTTCTGTAACAGATTCATCATTTGATGATATAACAGCTTTACCTTTATCATTATATGTTGTGTTTTGCATAGCAAGTTGATATGCCTTTAATCCATAAATTCCAGTATTCATACTAGGACAAAAAGGTAATGCCTGCTCTCTCACAGCTTGTTTTGCTCCCATTGTAAAAAATGTTGTTATATCCATTCCCAATTCTGATAACAATTCCTGTAATTTTTCTTTTAATTTTTCATCTATTTCAATTTTCAAAGTTGTTGTTGCCACAAAATCACATCCTCTTAAGGAAATTTTTCTAGTTATAACTCCTTTTAAAGCTTCACATTTGCAGTATAGACACTTATGTTTAGATTATCAAGTTTAGTGACTAAACTTATTTTTAATCTAGTAACTAGACAAATTTTTAGTCTTCCATACCAAAAATTAAATAAGCATAAATATTTCCTCTGTATTCACTAGAAATTTCCATTTGTCTTTCTACTACATCGTCAATGGTTTTAAATCCGTTTTGACGCAGGTATTCTAATGTTTTCTTACGCACTTTTAAACTTTCTATACTTTGTTTTCTGACATCCTCTGGAACTTTGTGAACTATAGCCTTTTCTGACATATCTACCTTTCCTTTCTATACACTTATTAAGCACATTTTATTTATTACAATATTAATATGAAATTAACATCTCTTGTCATTTCAATTTCATTTTGCTAATGCCTATCGGTTACAATTTCCATTACCTTACGGGGTTGCTTACAATTATACAGAAAAGGGTATATTTTTAAAATATACCCTTGGAGAGTTTCCGCCCCTAACGGGGTTCATTAGAATTATACAAAAAACAAGCTGATTTATTAAAATTGATAGGTCGTGTTTCCGTCCCCTAACGGGGTTCATTAGAATTATACCCTAGCCCTTTGCATCCCACTATTTATGCCTATTACAAAGCCCAAAATCGGCTGAAAAGCAAATAGCCCAACGGTATACAAGATTTTTCATTAAATTTCAGCCCAAAACCCAGTAAATAAGCATATCGGCTGAAAATTCATTTAAAAATAACCTTTCCCTTATTATACACCATTCACATTTTTATTTCAACTATTATATCCATAAAAACATTACAAAAATAGACGCAGTAACCATAGTTACCACGTCTATATATAAAAATTATGTGCCCACTAATTTAATCTTTCAACAGTAACCAAACCTGAAGATGCTGGAGCTACAACGCCCTCATTTACAAAGAATATAACACCATCATTATCAAAATAGTAGCCTACATCTTCTGGCTTTGCAGTTGCACCCTGTGTAAATGCACCTGTTTTATCATTTTTAACAGCTTCATTTATAAGGTTTGCACCTTCTTCTTTGTACTGTGCATTTGTTCCGTCATCAACTACTGAACCATCAACAGCACTAAGGAATAAAGCTGAAACATAAGTTGAGCCTTTCTTATCCCCAGAACGCACATTTTCTGTAAATAATACGCAAACCTTACTATCGTCAGCATATGTAATAGTAGCATTAACTGTACCGGCATAAGCACTATTGGTTTCGTCTAAAGACTTGCCTTTATATTGCTCAACCATAGCACTAGCCTTATCCTGTGCCATCTTCTTAATAGTAGTATTTAATGTTGCATAATTACCAGAAACTACTGGAACACTTGTAGTAACTGAAATATTGCCCTTAGCATCAAACAACTTATCGTATTTTATCTTGCTAACATCAATAGCTGAAGGAGAAACTGTTTTGTCTGCTACAATATTAGTAGTGCTTTCATCTACTGTCAATGCTGCAACAGCCTCATTTTTATCCATTGTTACAGTTACAAGACCAACAGCATAAGGTGCTACAACGCCCTCATTTATGAAAAATACAGTATTTTCATTTTTATCAACATACCAACCTATATTTTCAGCCTTTACATTATCAAGGGAATCTTCAAAATAGTTTTCCTTGTTGGCATTTATTAATTCCTTAAACTGTTCAATAGCTGTATTCATATCACTTGACTTAATGTTAATAACATTTCCGTCCTCAATACAATATGTTTTAGCAGAAACAACTGTACTACCATGAGCACCACCAGTATATGATTCCTGTGTGTTTACAATAGATACAACACCATTGTTATTACACTTTACATCATAACTAGAAGTAAATGTGCACTTTGATAAATCATCGCACTCTGTAATATCAGCCTCAAAAGCCTTAATATCAGCCTTTGCCTGTGCAGAAATAGTGGTATTCACCTTTGAACCAAAATCCCCTGTAAATACTGGATATTTAGCTGTAGACTTAGTCTTTCCACCTTCACTGGCTGTTTCAGCATATGTAAATGATACATTACCGGCTGTGTTTATTCTATTAAAATGAACATCACCGGTATTTATAACAGCTGTCTTTCTGTCTGAATCCCAACTTACGTTAGCTCCAAAACTTGTTGCTATAACTCTTATAGGAACCATAACTTTACTGTTTATAATATCAACGGGTACCTCAACGGCAATATTCTTTCCGTCTAATTTCATTACCTGTGAATGAGCAGTCATTGAAATTGTTGTTTCGCCATATGTGCAAGTTACTGTTTTTGTTTCAGCATCCCAGCTAGTTGTTGCACCAAATGTGTCTGCGAAGAACTTGAAAGGTACAAGTACACGACCCTTTTCCATAACCGGTGTTTGGTCTAATTGTACTAATTCGCCATTAAACTCTACAGATATTTCCTGTGCAGCTGATACAGGAAAAGCCAACATTGAAGCAGTAAGAACTACTCCTGCAAATAAAGCAATCATCTTTTTCATAATTGTTATTCCTCCTTTTTAAACGGAAGCATAGCATAAGCTAAAATTCCACAACGGACCAGAAAAAATGCCTTTTTTCGCATTTTTCCTATAGAGTAATAAAGTGTGCATTTAAGAACTTTTCTCCAATGCACACTCCATAACTTAAAAATTATTCAGCAACTGTAGTTGTTTCAACAGTTGTTTCTTCTGTTGTACTTTCAGCAACTGTAGTTTCTTCTGTTGTGCTTTCGTCAACAGTTGTTTCTTCAGTTGTGCTTTCATCAGTTGTAGTTGTTTCTGTAGTTTCTTCAGTAGTTGTTTCAGTTACATCTACAGCAGAAGCAGATTCAACTTCGTCCTTAGCATCTTCCTTAACTGTGTTAATCTTTACAGTCTTGTTTTCAGCATCCCATTCTACATCTGCACCCATATTGTCAGCTACAAATCTTAATGGAACGAAAACTCTGCTGTTCATAATCTGAGCAGGTACATCAATTTCTAAAGACTGACCAGATACAACAACATCCTTTACATTAGCTGTAAGAGAAATCTTTACGCCGTCCTTTTCGCAAGTAACAGTCTTAGTTTCTGCGTCCCAAGCTACTGTAGCACCAAGCTTTTCAGCAACAAATCTGAAAGGTACAAGAACTCTACCATTTTCAATAACTGGGTCCTGTTCAAACTGAACCTTTTCGCCATTAAATTCAACACCTGCATAAGTTGTACCAAAAGCTGGTGTAAGGGCTGCTGATACTGCAACTATAGTAGCTGCAAACATTGTAATCATTTTCTTCATTTTCGTATTCTCCCAATATATAAAATTATTAAAAACTTAAAAAGGGTAGATTAAAAAATCCACCCTTAAATAAATCATAAACTCTGTAACGCCTTTTTAACAAGGTCACTTACTGTCTTATTATCGGCACGGCCTGCAGTTTTGCCCTTAACGGCACCCATAACCTTGCCCATATCTTTCATAGAAACAGCCCCTACCTCATTGATAACAGCTGATATAACCTCATTGATTTCGTCCTCAGACATTTGCTCGGGAAGGTAAGCATCGAGAACTTCAACTTTTTTATTGACTTCATCAATTAAGTCCTGTCTGCCAGCCTTTTCAAAGTCAGGCAAAACATCTTTTAATTTCTTAATTTCCTTAGAAATTACAGTCAATACTCCGCTATCATCCAAGCTTTCTATTTTGTTATCCTTTTCAACCTGAAGAACACCTGCACGAACCATCTGGATAACTTCTTTCTTGATAGCATCCTTTTCCTTCATGGCAGTCTTCAAATCGTCAAAAAGTCTTTCTTTTAAAGACATAGAATCAATCCTTCTTTTCCGTCACATTAGTTAAACTTACGTTTTCTAGCTGCTTCAGACTTCTTCTTACGTCTTACGCTTGGCTTGTCGTAGTGTTCTCTCTTACGAACCTCGCCCATGATACCGGCCTTTGCACAGTTTCTCTTAAAACGACGAAGTGCGCTATCTAAAGATTCGTTTTCTTTTACTCTAACCTCAGACACTAAATTTCCCTCCCTCCGGTTACCATATCAAATGCACTCTTAAATTGCATACTACCAAATTATACACAATTTTCGCCATATAGTCAACCATAAAATTAAATTTTTTTATATTTTTGTCGGTTAAACAAAAAGTTAGTGCCTCATTGAGTTTTTTTACTTATTACTTTCGTCTTTACAGTCTTTGCATTGATAAATTGTAACAGACAATGGAGCAAGTCTTAAACCTATGTTGTATTCTCTGTGGTCACATTCTCCCTCTTCGGCTACACAAGGCTTTGTATTAACAACACCACTACCGCCAAAAGTTGAGCTATCGCTGTTAAATACTTCTTCCCATTCACCTGCAAAAGGAACACCAACTCTAAAATCTTCGTAAACAACAGGAGTAAAGTTGCATATTACAAGTAATGTATCTTCTTTCTTTTCTCCTCGTCTTACAAAAGAGTAAATACTTCTTTCCTTATCGTCTGCATTTATCCATTCAAAGCCAAAGGCATCAAAATCCATTTTCCAAAGGGCATTATGCTCTAAGTAAAAATGATTAAGAGCTTTAACATAGCCCAACATATTCTTATGATGGTCATATTCAAGTAAGAACCAGTCCAAAGGACGCTTTTCGTCCCATTCAATAAACTGACCAAATTCGCCACCCATAAAGAGAAGTTTCTTGCCTGGATGAGCCATAGCAAAACCATAGGCAACTCTAAGGTTAGCAAACTTCTGCCATAAATCTCCTGGCATTTTGTCAAGCATTGACTTCTTGCCATGAACTACTTCATCGTGGCTTAACACTAAAACATATTTTTCACTATAGGCATATGTAGAGGCAAATGTCATATTGTAGTGATGATACTTTCTATAAATAGGCTCTTTTTCAACATATTCAAGGAAATCGTTCATCCAACCCATATTCCATTTAAGTGTGAAACCAAGACCGTCATCATCAGCTGGCTTTGTAACATTTGGCCATGATGTAGACTCCTCTGCAATCATATGAGCATAAGGGTTTCTGTGAGCCATAACACTATTAAGGTGCTTTATAAATTCAACAGCCTCAAGGTTTTCATTTCCACCGTACTTATTAGGTACCCATTCTCCGTCATTCTTACAATAATTTAAGTAAAGCATAGATGCAACAGCATCAACTCTTAAACCGTCAATATGGAACTTTTCTACCCAATATAAGGCATTGGCAATAAGGAAGTTTTTAACCTCATTTCTGCCATAGTTGAAAATAAGTGTACCCCATTCCGGATGTTCGCCCTGTCTAGGGTCAGCGTGTTCATAAAGTGCTGAACCGTCAAACTTAGCAAGACCATGAGCATCTTTAGGGAAATGAGCAGGTACCCAGTCTAAAATTACACCAATTCCAGCCTGATGACATCTGTCTACAAATTCCATAAATTCAGTTGGATTGCCATAACGACTTGTAGGTGCATAGTAACCTGTTACCTGATAGCCCCAAGAGCCATCAAAAGGGTGTTCCTCTATTGGCAACATTTCAATGTGAGTATATCCCATTTTCTTAACATATGGAATAAGCTCATCAGCCAATTCTAAATAGCTTAAAAATCTGTCATCTTCGTCTTCTACTCGTTTCCAAGAACCTAAATGAACTTCATAAATGTTCATAGGTACATCGAACTTGTCAGTTTCCTCTAAGTGTCTGTACCAAGGCTTGTCTTTCCACTTGTATTGGTCAATATCATAAACTAAAGATGATGTACTAGGTCTAAGCTCTGCAAACTTTGCGTAAGGGTCAGACTTTTCAATTACACTGCCGTCTGTAGTCTTAATTTCAAACTTGTATTTGTCACAAGATTGTAAATCCGGAACAAAAATTTCCCATATGCCAGACTCTCCTAAAAGACGCATTTGGTGTCTGCGACCGTCCCAAGAGTTAAAATCGCCTATTACACTTACTCTCTTAGCATTTGGAGCCCATACACCAAAAAGTACACCCTTAACACCATTTATTTCAGTTAAGTTTGCACCCAATTTATTGTAAATTTCATAGTTTGTACCCTGATTGAATAAATAAATATCCATATCAGTAATACCTGGCTGGAATGAATATGGGTCATAGCTTGTCCATTTCTCATCATTAAACCAAGTAAACTCTAACTGATACTTGAAATATCTCTTACGAGTTTTGATTACACATTCAAAAAATCCATATTCGTGGATTTTCTCCATATCATATGTAGTTCCTTTTTTGTCATCAATAACCTTTACAGCCTTAGCCTCCGGATTAAATACCCTGACAACTACACAATCCTTACCACCTATATTTTCTTCGTGCATACCCAAAATTCTGTGTGGGTCACCACAATTTGAATTGACAATAAGTTGCAAATCACTCATAGAAGTTGCAAAATACATATTAACACTCCCCTTCTCTTTTTGGAAAACTTCCCAAATATAATACAAATACTCTTTAGGTTATTATATAACATTTACCAAAATAATGCTAGTATAAAACTCTAGTTTGATGTAAAATATTAATAGTAATTTATTTCGGAGGTAGAAAAATGAATACAAATTGGAATCTTGACAATATATACCCATCTGTAGACAGTACAGAATTTAAAACTGACATAGAAAATTACAGAAAAGCTGTAGACAATTTAAACAAGTGGTGTAGTGAAAACTTTACAAACACAAATAACCCTCAGGAGAAGCTGGAAAAATATATTGAATTAAAAAATTCAGTTCTTGCCTATGAAAAATTAGGTATGTACATTAATCTAGCTCTTGCTGTAGATACAACAAATTCTGAACTTGCTAAGGCTTTAGATACTGTGGAAAATATCGAGTCAAATACTGCCTATGAAAATACTATGCTTATTGAGTTCTTAAAGCAAGTAAAAGACATCGACAAATTAGTAGAAAATAGTCCAATTCTAAAGGAACATAGCTTTTTTATAACAGAAAAAGTCAATATGTCCTCTCATACTCTCTCTCCTCAGCAGGAAGAAATAATCGCAAAAATGAAAACTACCGGCTCAAATATGTGGGAAAAACTTTGGGACCAGATTTCTTCTACATTGGAAGTTGACTACAATGGCAAAAAAGAACCTCTTTCTGTTGTAAGAAATTTAGCCTACAGCGATGACCCAGATGTAAGAAAAAATGCTTACAAGGCTGAACTGGAGGCATATAAAAAAATAGATATGTCCTCAGCTTTTTGCCTTAATGGTATAAAAGGACAGGTTATTACTACAAGTAAATTGCATAACTATTCTTCTCCTTTGGAACAGACTTTGGCAGACTCTCGTATTGACTCTACAATTTTAAATGCTATGTTTTCTGCCATTGATAAAAAACTCCCTGCCTTGAGAAAATACTTTATTAAAAAATCTCAATATTTAGGCGGTAGTGGCTCTTTAGCTTTTTATGACCTTTTTGCTCCTGTTGGCAAAGAAGATTTAAAATATACTTTAGAAGAAGCAAAAGCCTTTGTATTAAAGTGTTTCTACAAGTTTAGCAAGGATTTAGGCGATTTCGCAACTTACGCCTTCGACAATCAATGGATTGACCTTATGCCTAAAAAGGGTAAAGTTGGTGGTGCTTTCTGTGAAACTATTCATTCTATAAAGGAAAGCCGTATCCTTACAAACTTTGGTGGTACATTTAATGATGTTGTAACAATAGCTCACGAGCTTGGTCACGCATTCCACAACACAAGACTTTTCCACCTTTCACAGATTAATAGTTTCTATCCTATGCCTATAGCTGAAACAGCATCTAATTTCTGCGAAACAATAGTAGTAAATGAGGCTCTAAAGGAAGCCGATGAAAATTCTGCACTTATTATTAGAGAAAATGACTTACAGGGTGCTACACAATGTATTATTGATATTTATAGTAGATTTTTGTTTGAAGATAGTGTGTTTAAAGCTCGTGAAAATGGTTCACTTTCTTCTGAAGAATGTTGTGAACTTATGATAGATGCTCAGAAAAAGGCATACGGAGAGGGTCTTGACGAAAATTATCTCCACCCTTATATGTGGGTTTGTAAACCTCATTATTATGATGCTGACTTTAATTACTACAACTTCCCTTACGCCTTTGGTCTACTTCTTGCAAAGGGTCTTTACAGCCTTTATTTAGAGGATAAGGAGAAATTTATACCTTTATATGATAAGTTCCTTTCTGCCTCAAGTACAATGGAATTAAAAGATGTTGCTAAAATTGCCGGTTTTGATTTAACTACAGAGGATTTTTGGCTTAAAGGTCTTGAACAGATAGAAAAGGAAATAGAAGAATTTTAATGAAAATATTTTTTAATTAATAATTATTGTCATCATTTGACTATTTTTAATAAATACACTATAATATTACGGATTAAAAATAATATGAAAGAAGATACATTATGTTAGATTTTAAACCAGTAACCCTTGAACACAAGGATTTAATAGAAAAATATTATACACAAAAGAATAGATTTATTTGTGATTATTCCCCTGTGGATATTATCATATGGGCACATAACTACAGAACAAAAATTTGTGAAGAAGATGGTTTTCTTTTTATGGTAGCTGGTGACGGCAATATTGAATATTTTATGCCACCCATTTCCATTGGAGATAATGGCGATTTTAAAGGTGCTGTTGAAAAACTTATTGTCCACGCCGAATCAAAGGGAGATAAATGCGTAATCATAAACTTAGACGAAGAATTAAGAGAAAAATTGGAAACAGCTTTTCCTAATCGTTTTAAGTACGATGAAATGCGTGACAACGGAGATTACATTTACGATGCTCAAAGTCTTATTACTCTTAAAGGCAAAAAACTTCATGGCAAGAGAAACCATATAAACAAATTTTTAAAGGAATATGACGGTAGATGGGAATACGAAGAACTTACAGAAAATAATATCCACGATTTCTTTGATTACCAAATAGGTTGGAGTGAAAACGATAATCAATTTTTTGGCGAACTTTGTGCCTCATCTACAGCATTGAGAAACTTTAAGTATTTAGGTATAAAAGGTGGACTTATTAGACTTGACGGTAAAATTATAGCTATAACATTAGGCAGTCAACCTTTTGATGATATGTACATTATACATATTGAAAAGGCTGACTATGACATTCCTGGTTCATATCAAATGATAAACCAGCAGTTTGCTATGAGAAATTGTCAAAATGTTAAATATATAGATAGAGAAGAAGATTTGGGTATTGAAGGACTTAGAAAATCTAAACTTTCATACTACCCAGAATTTATAACTAAAATTTATTCAGGTACATTAATATGATAAGATTTGCAGAAAAAAAAGATATTCCATATATTAAAGAACTTTGGGACATAGCCTTTGGGGAAGAACCAGATTTTAACAAATATTTTTTTGATAACTTTTTTAAATATGAGGACACACTTCTCTATATAGAAGAAAGACCTGTGGCTATGTTGCAAATGATGCCTTATACATTAAAGGGTATTGGTGCTGTTACTTACATATACGGTGCCACTACCCACCCTGATTATAGAAAAAATGGCTTAATGGGCGAATTGTTGAAAAAATCCTTTGAAATTGATAAATCAAGAGGAATAAAAGGCTCTGTGCTTATTCCGGCAAACCAAGGACTTTTTAATTACTATAGTAAATTTGGCTATGAAACGTTGTCTTATGTAGATACAAAGGTAATGGAGTCTACAAGTGAACTTAAATATACTATTGAAAAACCTAAAACAGAAGATTTAAAATCTATGGCAGAAATATATAATAGCTGTTCTGAATTTCTTATAGAAAGAAATGAAGACTATTTTAAGAACCAAATTGAAATGTTTAACGCCCTCGGTGGGGAAGTTTATGTCTTAAAAGATAAAAATATTATTCAATCTTATGCTTTTATTTCTGAACTTCATCCATTAAAAATTCAAGAAATTATTTCAAAAGACAAAAAATACGACCAATTTTTCATAAATTTTTTAATAAATTTGCATTGTGAAAAATTTGCAGAAGTTTCCTCTGTAAACGGCTTAAATCCTATAGGTATGGGACTTTTTTATGGTTCAAAAAAGCCTCAATTTTATATGAATTTAATGCTAAATTAAAAAAAATTGAAAAAAATTAAAAAAAATGCTTGACAAAACGGTAAAGTGTGATTATAATATTATTTGTTCGCTGGTGATTACAGCAAACGAAAACAACCAAATATGCAGTCGTGGCGGAATTGGCATACGCGCTAGACTAAGGATCTAGTCTGGGTTTTCTGGGTACGGGTTCAAGTCCCGTCGACTGCATTGTGCGCGAGTGGCTCAGTGGTAGAGCATCGCCTTGCCAAGGCGAGGGCCGCGGGTT
>OLPP01000912.1_pt1 | contig 14356 bp, 11 predicted proteins | sample 1643151 | NCBI WGS metagenome assembly OLPP01 (sample SAMEA3136679, study PRJEB25190) | human gut metagenome | biome: human gut; feature: human-associated habitat; material: faeces | place: Austria | collected 2013 | reverse complement strand
TTGCTTGTCAAGCCACAAATTAACAAAGTTAATTTGTTCTGAATATTAATGCTTTTTACTTTTTTTGAATAATTTAATAATAACTAATATTATTGTTAATAAACCTGTTAATACACCAACAAGAATAAGTATAGGCAATGGTAAGTTCTTGCTCTTTGGTACTTCGGCGTGTCTGTTGTCAACAACAATGTCAACTTCAAGACCATAAACACCATTGTCATATGTAACTTCATAATCAGATATTTCAAATGTTACATCGTCTCCACACTTGTCCTTAATTTCAGAAATAAGTGAAGATGGAATGTTTCCTAGAGTTTCAATTTGATTAATTGGTTTAATGAACTGAACATCTACAATCTCAGGGTTTTCTGTGTTTTCGCTAGTAAGAAGTACATCTTTTGTATTATCTAATGATTTCAATAATTCCTGTATCTGTGGGGTATTGGTATTTTCAATAACAGTTTTAAAAATTTCCATTTAAAATCCCTCCTATTCATCATAAGTATATCATAGTATACTCCTCTTTGCAAGTTGTATAAAAGGTCGAAATGTGATAAAATATTTTAAATAGTTTTTGATTTTAGAACTTATGCACATATGTTATAAAAAGAGGGTGTACTTGTGGAAAACATAAACATAAATGAAATAGAAGGTGTAAAAATCGGAAATGCTCAGGATTACAATGGGGGAACAGGTATTACGGTAATTCTGTGTCCAAATGGAGCAAGAGCTGGTGTAGATATAAGAGGTGGAGGACCGGCATCACGAGAAACTCCCCTTTTAAATCCTGTAGCAGACGCAGAGATTATTCATTCTGTTGTGTTAAGTGGTGGTTCAGCCTTTGGACTTGATGCTGCCGGTGGTGTAATGGAATATCTGGAAAAGAAAAATATAGGCTTTGATGTTGGGGTTACAAAAGTTCCATTGGTTTGCCAAAGTTGCATTTTTGATTTGCCTGTAGGAGATGTATTTACAAGACCTGACAAGGCTATGGCAATAAAGGCTTGTGAAAATGCAGAGTTAAACAACCCACAGTCAGGTTGTGTAGGTGGAGGAACCGGTGCAACAGTAGGCAAAATATTAGGTGCTGAAAGGTGTATGAAGTCTGGACTAGGTATTGCCTGTGTTAAAATAGGAGAATTAAAAGTAGGTGCAGTTGTTGTACTTAATGCCTTTGGCGATGTTTTTGATACCAATGGCAATAGAATAGCAGGACTTTTAAACGAAGATAAAACCGGATTTTCAAGTACAGAGGAAGAAATGTATAAATCTATACAGCCTAAAAAACAGTTTAACACAAACACCACAATAGGTGCTATAATAACAAATGGCAAATTTGACAAGACAAAACTTAATAAAATAGCATCTATGACACATAATGGTTATGCTCGTTCTATAAATCCAGTACATACAATGGCAGATGGCGACAGCATTTATGCCCTTAGTGTAGGAGAGGTTGAGGCTGATTTAAACACAGTTGGCACACTTTCAGCAAGGGTAATGTCTATGGCAATAGAAAATGCCATAAAATCAGCTGACTCAATGTATGGCTTAACAGCATATAAAGATTTAAAATTTTAAGGAGTAACAAATGAATAAGAATTTTTTTACAAAGCCACTTAATATACTTTTATTGGCTATTGTTTCAACTGCCCTTTGGGGAAGTGCAATTCCGGTAATAAAAATAGGCTATGAGGCTTATCAGATAGAGGGAAATGATGTAGCGTCAAAATTGCTTTTCGCCGGTATTCGTTTCTTTTTTGCCGGACTTATAGTTGTAATTTACGATTGCATAGTAAAGAAGAAAATTGTAGTACCTAGAAAAGACGAATGGGGTGGAATATTAGGACTTTCTGCTGTACAGACAGTTTTCGAATATATATTCTTTTATTTATCACTTACATATCTTTCAGGTGTAAAGGGCTCAATACTTAATTCTATAGGCAATTTCTTTGCCGTAATATTGGCTCACTTTGCTTTTACAAATGATAAATTGACAGTTAAAAAGGTAGTAGGTTGTATACTGGGTTTTGGTGGTGTTGTGCTTTGTTGTTTTGAACAGGGTATGGACTTTTCCTTTAAATTTCAGGGTGATGGATTTATACTTATTGCAGCCTTTTGCTTTGCTTTAGGTTCTGTAATTACAAAAAAGGTTACAGCAAAGTCTGAATCAGTTATGGTAACTGGTTATCAACTTGGCATTGGTGGTATAATTATTATGATAATAGGTCTTGCCTTTGGGGGACATATCAAAGCTCCAGATGTAAGTGCTGTACTTATAATGGTTTATTTGTCACTTTTGTCATCAGTAGCTTTTACTGTATGGGCAGCACTTTTAAAGTACAATCCAGTAGGTAAAATTTCAATTTACTGCTTTTTAAATCCAGTTTTTGGTGTTATACTCTCAGGTGTTCTTTTAGGAGAGGATATTTTCAATATCAGAAGTCTTATTTCACTTTTGCTTGTAAGTTTAGGTATTTACATTGTAAATGCCACAATAGGAAAAGAGAAAAAAGCATAAATAAATGCAATAAATGCTTGCATTTATTGCAGTCAATCTAAGGAAGGGACCAGCCGCGAAAAATGTGGCACTAAAACCCAGTACCATATTTTTGTCCCTTCCTCGGTCGGGCAAAGCTCGACCTGTGGAATTAGTTTAAGAAAACCTAGGTTTTCTTAACAACTTTCCTTTGAAAATCTGTAAAGAAGTGCAAGAAATTAGGCATTTTTACAGGCTTAATTTCTTGAATTTTGTGCCCATAGTCTAACGGATAAAACGCATGGCTCCGACCCGTGAATTAGGGGTTCGATTCCCCTTGGGCATACTCAAAAAACTTGACAAAATTTCCACTTGGTATTAAAATTAAAGTATTATTATTTAAGGAGAAATCGAAATGGCTAAAGAAAAACTTGTTACAGCGATTACCTCTATGAATGAGGATTTCGCTCAGTGGTATACTGACGTTGTAAAGAAAGCCGAACTTATTGATTATTCAAGTGTTCGTGGCTGTATGATTTTAAGACCTAATGGCTACGCTATATGGGAAAATATTCAGAAAGAACTTGATGCTAGATTTAAGGCAACTGGCGTTGAAAATGTATATATGCCTTTATTCATTCCAGAAAGCCTTTTACAGAAAGAAAAGGACCATGTTGAAGGTTTTGCTCCAGAAGTAGCTTGGGTTACTCATGGTGGCTTGGAAAAACTTCCAGAAAGACTTTGTGTAAGACCTACATCAGAAACTCTTTTCTGTGATTTATATGCAAATATTATTCAGTCTTACAGAGATTTACCAAAGCTCTACAACCAGTGGTGTTCAGTAGTTCGTTGGGAAAAGACAACTAGACCTTTCCTTCGTTCTATGGAATTCTTATGGCAGGAAGGTCATACTGCTCACGCAACAGCTGAAGAAGCAGAAGAAAGAACAATTCAGATGCTTAATGTTTATGCTGATTTCTGTGAAAATGTTCTTGCTATTCCTATGATTAAGGGTAAGAAGACAGATAAAGAAAAGTTTGCAGGTGCTCATTCTACTTATACTATTGAAGCCCTTATGCACGACGGTAAGGCTTTACAGTCAGGTACTAGCCATAACTTTGGCGATGGCTTTGCTCACGCTTTTGGTGTTCAGTATACAGATAAGGAAAACAAGCTCCAGTATGTTCACCAGACTTCTTGGGGTATGTCTACTAGAATTATCGGTGCTGTAATTATGGTACATGGCGATGATAGTGGTCTTGTTCTTCCACCTAGAATTGCTCCAAATCAGGTAGTTATTGTACCTATTATGCAGAAGAAGGAAGGCGTTCTTGAAAAGGCTAACGAAGTTAAGGAACAGCTTTCTAAGGTTTCAAGAGTTATTCTTGATGATAGCGAAAAATCTCCAGGTTGGAAGTTTAGCGAATACGAAATGAGAGGTATTCCAGTAAGAGTAGAATTAGGACCTAGAGATATTGAAAATAATCAGGCTGTTCTTGCTAGAAGAGATACAGGCGAAAAGATTACTGTAAGCCTTGATAATATTGCTGAAGAAGTTACTAAGCTTTTAGATACTATTCAGCACGATATGCTTGAAAGAGCAAGAAAGCACAGAGATTCTCATACTTATACTGCTCACAATATGGAAGAATTTGCAAAGACAGTTAAGGAAACTCCTGGTTTTGTAAAGGCTATGTGGTGTGGCGATGAAGAATGTGAAAACAAGATTAAGGAAATGACAGGTGCTACATCAAGATGTATGCCTTTTGAACAGGAACATATTGATGATAAGTGCGTTTGCTGTGGTAAGCCAGCTAAGACTATGGTTTACTGGGGTAAGGCATACTAATATATTTGTGATTTTAGAGTATCGCTTGACGGTTGTTGGGTGATACTTTTTTTATTGACAAATTTAATTTTTAGGTTATAATATCTATAACTTAAAATTTGAAAATTGGATTTTTCGAACTTTAATAGGCTATATATGTATATATAGTGTGCGAAATTGTGACTTTTCGATAATAAAGGAGTGGTTTTTTGAACTATGAACTTCTATCATCGTTGTATTATAAAAGTAAAAATGAATATGAACAGGAATATAATAACAGATTTAACAGTATAGCATCTAAAAGGCTTAACATCAGTATAGAAGAAAATCAATGTTTTTATATACTTACAGGGGAAGTAGTAAACAAACTTTATAATATAATGGTGTTAAATCAAAAATTAGATAAATTGACTTCGGAAATTCCAGGAATAGCATTACAGCAATATATAAAAAAATGCCTTATTGATGAAATTGTTCTCACAAATGAAATAGAGGGTGTTGTAAGTACAAGAAAAGATATAAATGAAATTCTTGAAAATGTAGAAGATAAGAATAAAAGACTTACAGGTTTGGTAAACAAATATCTAAATTTGTGTAGTGAAGAAAATATTGATATAATTACCTGTAATGATGTAAGAAATATATATAATGACCTTTTGTGGGAAGAAATTAGTGAAGATGATAAATTAAATTTGCCTGACGGAGTTTATTTTAGAAAAGAGGGGGTAGATGTACTTTCTCCATTAAAAAAGGTAATACACAAGGGTGTAATGCCAGAGGAAAAAATAAATTTAATGATGACACAGGCATTAAATATTTTAAATGATAGGGATATTATACCTATTTTAAGAGTAGCAATATTCCATTATATATTTGGATATATTCACCCCTTTTATGACGGTAATGGCAGAACAAGCCGATTTATAAGCAGTTATCTTTTGTCAAAGGAATTAAATACATTAACAGGTTTTGGACTTTCCTATGCAATAAAGGAAAATATATCACAGTATTATAAGGGTTTTAAAACAGTAAATGAAAAGAAGAATAAAGGGGATTTAACACCTTTTATAATTTCATTTTTGGATATTTTATCAAAGGAATTGGAAAGCTTAAATAATTCTGTTGTTAAAAGGATAAATATTATAAATAGATATAGCAAAGTTATTGAGGTTATGGAGAAAAAAGATAAGCAAAAGCAAAATATAATTTATGTCATTTTTCAAGAAACCCTTTTTGGAGAGGCTGGTATAGATGTATCTAGCCTTGTAGAATTTACAGAAACCTCTAAATATAAGGTTACACAGGTGCTAAAAGAATACGATGATATGCTTATAAAAAATAAAATAGGCAGAAAAAAATACTATAGTTTTGATTTAGATGCTGTTGATGAAAAATATTTGGACTAAATAAAAATGGAATGTGCGAAATAAACACATTCCATTTTTGTTGTTTAAAAGTCGAAATCGTCAGAACCAAAGTCGTCTGAGCCAAAGTCATCTGAACCAAAATCATCAGAACCAAAGTCGTCTGAGCCAAAGTCATCTGAACCAAAATCATCAGAATCAAAGTCATCGTAATCGTCTACATCAATGCCGGCATCTTCCAAAGCCTCTCGTTTTTCATCATCGTCCATTAACTCAAATTCATCTTTGGTAATACCGGTAAAAGACAGGTCTTGGTATAAATCATCACCGTTTATAGAAATATTAGATGAGTTGCCACCACTTAAAAAATCCAGTTCCATGGCTTTTTCTGTTGAATTAAGCTCGCCATCTCTGTCAAAGTCAAACATTCTGTCTATTGGATTATCCACTTTATCGTCCCAAAATCCCATAAAAAACATCCTTTCACAATAGCTAAATATAACTTCTCTGTTCTATGATTAGAATATATCACATCTATTGTCCCATAATTGTCCCTTATGACCAAAATTTAAAAAAATTAATAAATAATTGTATCCAAAATAAATTATGACCTTAATTTGTGACTTGACACATCAAGCTCAATATAAAAAGCAGTAGATGAATTACCACCTACTGCTTTCAAAAATGTTATTTTAAATTTTCAATACACTTTTTATTTAATTCAATAAGGCTCTTGATATATGCTTCTGATGGACCACCAGGAACAGTTCTTGTATTAACACAAGTATCAAGGTCAATAGCCTTATAAATATCTTCTGTAAATACGTCACTTACAGCCTTGTATTCGTCAAGTGTAAGGTCATCAAGGTTCTTATTGTTGTTAATAGAGTAGAGTACAAGCTGACCAATAATAGCGTGAGCATCTCTGAAAGGTACACCCTGTTTTACAAGCCAATCGGCTGCGTCAGTAGCATTCATAAAGCCCTTTCTAGCTGCATTACGCATATTGTCCTTGTTTATAGTCATAGTATCTACCATTCTTGTAAATACTGGAAGACACATCTTAAGTGTATCTACTGCATCAAATACACCTTCCTTATCTTCCTGCATATCCTTATTGTAAGCAAGAGGGATACCCTTCATTACAGTAAGCATAGCCATAAGGTGACCGTAAACTCTACCTGTCTTACCTCTTATAAGCTCTGCCATATCTGGGTTTTTCTTTTGAGGCATAATGGAAGAGCCTGTTGAAAAAGTATCTGATAAAGTCACAAACTTAAACTCGTTAGAACACCAGTTAATGATTTCTTCACAAATACGTGTCATATGCATCATTAGAATACTTGAGTTTGACAAGAATTCGAGAATAAAGTCACGATCAGAAACAGCATCCAAGGAATTGCTATATGGCTTTGCGAAGCCCATTAAGTCAGATGTCATATTACGATCAATTGGGAAAGTTGTTCCTGCCAGTGCAGCAGCTCCGAGTGGAGAAATATCCGTATGCTTGATATTAAATTCAAAACGTTCGGCATCACGTGTAAACATGTTGTAATAAGCCATCAAGTGGTGACCAAAAGAAATCGGTTGTGCATGCTGCAAGTGAGTGTAGCCTGGCATAATTGTATAGGTATGTTTGTCTGCTAGGTTGACTAAAGTACCACGTAAATTATCAAGCTTCTCAATAACTTCCACTAATTTAGCTTTCAGATACAAGTGCATATCCGTTGCCACTTGGTCGTTACGTGAACGTGCTGTATGAAGTTTTCCTGCTACTGGTCCAATTTTAGCTGTTAAAAGGCTCTCCATATTCATATGAATATCTTCATTGGAAACATCGAATTCTAGTTTACCAGCCTTATATTCCTCAAGCAGCTCTTCCAAACCCTGTTTAATTTGTAAAGCTTCCTCTTTGGTAATAATTCCTGTCTCACCAAGCATAGTGACATGGGCAATAGACCCTTTAAGGTCAAACTCTGCCATCTTTTGGTCAAAGGAGATTGAAGCACCAAATTCTTCTACCCATTTTTCAAGACTAGCTTCGAACCGACCGCCCCATAGTTTATGATTTTCTGCCATAGTTTTATTTTGAAGATTTCCCTACACTGAGATAATCTTCCATCCTTTCTTAATACTTATAACAAGCAACGACCTCTTGGGTCACAATAACTTAAATGAAAAAAGCTAGATAGTATTTGTCTAGCTTAATTTGTCTCTCTGGACACTTGTTTTCCTAAATCCCGATCTCAGTCGTAGTTTATTTAGGCTCGTGACGCTTCTCAGAACGCCTTAACGATAATAATATAAGTTATAAGAAAAGAGTATCAGATGTGGCTCCCTGTCCACTTTTATCTGATATTAAGAATTTTCCTTCTCATATCCTGCTTTTCTTATGAAATCTGTCATTAATTGTCAAATGGATGATTAACTTGTGAATTAACCTGAGTTGGAAGACCCCAAAGCTTGATAAATCCGATCGCAGCATCCTGATCAAAGCTGTCCGCTGATGTGTAAGTAGCCAAGTTTTCATCATACAATGAATTAGCTGATTGACGTGCTACAACCTGAGCATGCCCTTTATAAAGTTTGACTTTAGCGATACCATTAACAACTTTTTGTGTTTCCTTAATATAAGCAATGATAGCTTGTGTTGCTGGGCTAAACCACAAAGCATTGTAGATAAGGTTTGACAATTCATTTTCAAGAATTGGTTTGAAATGAGAAACTTCACGTACCAAAGTTAGGTCCTCAATTTCTTTATGAGCTGTCAAAAGCGCAATAGCTCCTGGGCATTCATAAATTTCACGTGACTTGATACCCACAAGACGATTCTCAACGTGGTCGATACGTCCAACACCATGCTTGCCAGCAATAACATTCATTTCTTGGATAAGGTCAGCCAATTTCATTTCTTTACCGTTAAGGGCAACTGGTTTCCCTTCTTTAAAGGTTACATCGACATATTCAGCTTCATCTGGTGCAGACTCTGGTGAATTAGTAATTCCAAAAGCTTCTTCTGGAGCTTGATTCCAAGGATTTTCAAGAACACCACACTCGTTAGCACGTCCCCAAAGGTTTTGATCGACTGAGTAAGGATTATCAAGGTCTGCTGGAACTGGAACACCATTAGCCTTAGCATACTCAATTTCTTCCTCACGAGACCATTTCCATTCACGCACTGGCGCTACTACTTTAAGACTTGGATCTAGGGCAGCAATGGCAACTTCGAAACGAACTTGGTCATTACCTTTACCAGTACAACCGTGAGCGATAGTTGTTGCTCCTGTTTCATGAGCAATCTCAACTAATTTTTTAGCAATGATTGGACGGCTAAGCGCTGAAACCAAAGGATATTTTTGTTCATAGTAAGCGTGAGCCTGAAGTGCTGGAAGTACATAGTCTTCAGCAAACTCGTCTTTGACATCAAGCACGTATGACTCGATAGCTCCAACTGTCAAAGCTTTGTCATGGATGAACTCAAGATCTTTACCCTCACCGACATCCATACAAACAGCGATAACATCGTAATCTTTTTTAAGCCATGTAATAGCGACTGAGGTATCAAGACCTCCCGAATAGGCAAGAATAACTTTCTCTTTTGACATAATATTTTCTCTTTTCTTATATTTTCTTGCGGTTGCTATCTCTATCAACCTTACGAGATTTATTATATTGCATATTTATTCACCTGTCAACGGTTTTTTGTTATTTTTTTATATTTATTTCGTTTTTATTTGTTTTTATTTATTATTTCGACCTGAAAAGTGCGTAATTCTTAATTTTTATTCAATTTTATGCAAGGAATGGGTGAAAATAAAAAAACACTCTTGAAACGATACAAATAGATTCAAAAGCATCTTTAACTATTTATCTTCTAAAATGCCAAAAGGCCTGTACAAAGTACAGACCTTTTGAACAACAGCATCATCGGTAGAGAACACAACAGCAATTTTAGATAGAATGAATGAGGGAAATTATTATGTTTAAGGGACTAACTTAAACCATACATTCTTCTTGCTCTCTAACCTTGATTACATTATAGCATGCAATCCCAAAATGTATATCTTCATTTCCTAAAATGTCGAATTTCACTCACAGAATGTATTTTTTATCCCAATCTGCACTAATTCTCTTAAAAACAAAAAAAAGGCTTGATTTCTCAAGCCTATTAATTTCTATAAAAAAGATATGTAATTGGACGAGCGGCCAATAAAAAATGGGGATTAGGAAAAAGTTATATAAAAGTACATTATTTATTTTCATAAAGTGTATGTAGATTTCAATAAGATTGACGATGTCTCATTTCCGAATCACATATCTTGATTATATAATAACTTTTTTCAATTTAATTGTCTATACGATTTCATAGAATGTCGTTTTTTCATCCTGAACTGCATTATTTGTAGTTATTTTTTTATAAATCTCTAAATTCCATCACTAAAGGACATCTATTTTGTGTTTTTACATAATTTGCTCACCTATAAGATAATCAATCACCTATAAAATAAACACATGCTTTTTTAGACTAAAAAGAACATTAGTCGATGACTAATGTTCTTTTACCTCTGACCATTTTTTAAGCAAGGCCTTCATTTTCAAACGTGAAACTGGACAAGAATCGCCATTCTCAAAGTAAATCATCAACTGACTCTTATCAATACGAGAAATATTATCCAAATTAACTAAAAACGAACGATGACAAGAAAAGAGTTTTTTATTCACCGAAGTAATATCTCCAAGATTGGCATAAAACTCCAAACGCTCTGTTTTGGTAATCAGCATCACCTTATGAGGTGTCACAGCAGTCGCAAAATAATAAATATCTCTCATAGGGACTTGAATTCGAGACTGTGCTGTTTCAAACACAAATATCTCATCATCATCCACATCTCCAACTTTTTGATTCACAAAAGTCAATGTTTGTTTTAGTTGTTGTTTGAACTCTGCATTAGAAACTGTCTTATCAATAAAATCTAACGCAGAAACCTTGTATTTAAAACTAATAGGTGCAAACTCTGAGTGAGTTGTCACAAAAATAATAACCGCATTAGCATCTTGTTGGCGAATTTCTGAGGCTACCTCTAGCCCCTTCTTTCGCTCACCATCAATATCAATATCCAAAAGGAAAACCTGATGGTTACCCTTCTCGTTGATACTGGACAATAGTTTGTGGGGTTTAGAAAAAACTTCAAGTTTTCGTACGGAAAACGTGCCCTCTGAAACCAATTCTCTGATGATGTCACTAATACGTGTTTGCTGCATTAAGTCATCTTCTAAAATGTAAATATTCATATTAGGGCCTCATTTCTAGTATTTGCATCATTTTATGATTCTGACTACGGACAGAGAAGGACGTATTCGGATAACGTTCCAAGATATCTTGAACAGCATTAACACCTATACCACCCTCAGGATGAGGAGTCTGGGCACCCATCATTGAAAGTGGAACTTGCTCATCTGCAATTGTACTTTCAATAATAAAACTCTGGCAATCTTCTTCATCAAAATAGGCCAGACTAATGAAACCCTCACTGGCTTTACGAGCACCATGAATAGCATTATCCATGAGGTGACCCAAAACAACAGCTAAATCTAAATCAGTTAGATAGTTATGAGTCACTGGATCTGGAATCTCTGCATGAATATTGAGTCGATACATCTGAGCTTCATGATATTTTGATGAAAGTAGACTATGAATACTTGGGTTTTGGATATTATCCAAATCTGTGACCTGAGTCGAAAAGCTGTGCTGATCTCGATTGACATAAAGATCAACTAAATCTTTTTTGTAAGAACGAATATCTCCTGTTCTTTCGATATCTCTCAAATTATTAAGCAGAAAATTATAGTTAGAGCGAACATGCATCAAGTCTCTATACAAACCTTCCACCCTAGTATTCTCGCGCTTCAAATCATCAAGATAGTTGGCTTGCTTCATCGCCAAATCCTGCTCTATTTTTTCCTTAGCAAACTGGTTCACAGCTCCTAGTACAAAGAGGAGTAAGTAGAGATATCCCATTACCAATGGTACACGAAACCTACTCTCAAGATGTAACTCTGGAAAATAAGTATCAAATGTCGACACCAAAAAGATAACTAAATAATAAAGCAAAAGAAGCATGTTGACCAAACCCAGACGGTTCTTTTTTTCTTGTTGGGTCGCAACTTTCAAGATATCTGTAAAATCTAGACGTAAAATAAAATCTACTATTCTGACCGTCAACATGACAAAGGAAAGTGGTACCATAGACCACCAAATATTGTTGTTTAAAGTAGCAGCAGTTATGCCAAGTATCGGCGGGAAGAAGAAGGTAGCCAAAAAACGTCTTGCCAAATCGACTAGTACCACCGGGTAAAAACCTAGAAAAAAGCGCTCTACAGAAGTGACACTTTTATTCAGTTGATAACTAAATGTCAATGTTACAATGGCTACTAAGGGAGGTACTATGCCTATATAGCGTCCAATGAGTTGTCCCCAAATGCATAGAGCAACATCAAATAACAAATAAAGCATACGATTTTTAAGATTAGTGTTTTGCCCACCAATACGTAAGTAGATATCCCAAATAATGACAAACATCAAAATTTGAAATAAGATGTTACCCAGCATAGTTATCCTCCTTTCTACGATTATAGTCCTACCGTAACAATTTGATAGGTTTTAAATAATTCTTTTTTATTTGTTAAACCGATACCGTTTGACCAGCAAAACTGAGCAAAATCACGACTAATAGTCAGACTATCGTCGAGCTTCGGATCAGCTTCCTGGTTAGTATTCTCAAGAATAAAGCTGAGATTGCCATCCTCATTCTGTTGAATAAGGAAACCAATATCTGTCTCCGGCTCCTTGGCCCAAAGTTTTTCAGCTAAGTTCACGCAACGTTCTAAAACTCTAATAAGAACTGCAATATTTAAATTGTTAGGATAAGCATCAACGTTGACATCCAACCTAACGGTGATACCCTTTTGTTCCAAAGGAATGATTTGGTTTACAATCCAACTTCTTAATACCGGATAAGGAATCTCGAACAGAGGAGCCAACTTATCATTTAAGTCCAAATTATCAAGTTTAAGATGATTCAAATGCTCATGATAAACAGATAAAACCTCTGATAATTGATTTTTAGCCAATGGAGTCTCAAGAGCTACCAAAAGACTCTCAAAGTCTTTTTCAATAGGCTTTACTTTTGTAAAAAGATCCTCAATATGTTTATTATAGACTTCCAAGTTATAGACATAGGTCTCCACAGCTTCCTTACTACGTTCTCTGACAAATTTATGAGAATAGCGGTTCAAGGTTGTTACCATTAGGAGATAAACTGCCATTGCAATAAAAATTGGCCCTCCCACATTACTACCTGTTGATACCAAAATAGTACTACAAGTAATGTAGAGTGCAAAGGTCAGATCAACGGCTATCAACAGACGTTCACGACCACGTGAATAAATCAATTCCTTGACCTTATCAACATCTGAACTTGAAAGATAATTGACATAGAGAAAGAATGGGTAAATCAGTACAAAAGATAACAATTTGAGGAAGAAGTTTTCTTGAATATCACCCAAAGTCATATTTGTAAACAGATTATTGAATACATAAAATGGGGTAAAAGTCGCAAATAAATCTGTAAAAATAACCGAGAAAGCTCCAAAAAAGAGGCTTGCCCAGAGCGTCAAACGATGTTCCCGACGTTCCTTTAAGGCCAAAGCTAAAAAGATAAGAACTTGATAATAGAAGCCATCACCTTTACCAAGTGATACCACTATACCTAAGAGACTTAAACAAAATACTTTCCAGTAAGCTAGTTTGCTCCTTGTTAGTTTTTTATAAATAAACCAGGTAATATGAAAACTAATAATTTGAATAATACTATTTTCAAGGGATACCATGGTCCAAAGTTGTAAGTTCATGATAATATTTCCTGTTTATACTCAAGAGACATTTTCGTCACCTTCTTCAATGAGTTCTTGACCCGCCTTTTTCAAAATATCCTGATAGGTTTGTTCAATAAGGTCAAAATCCCCACTATCAATACTTGTCTGCATACTAATGAGTATGTTTTCATAATCATGTTTAAATGAGCGTACACTCTTATAGGCAGTTTCGATTTTTTCATTATAAGCTTCCAGACTCCTCAAATGCTCCTCTTGTTCTCTAAGAATTTTACTATCACGAACATCTTTACCGTAGGAAACAAAACGAACAAGAATATACATGTGTATAAGAAAACCAACCCAAATATAGATTTGAGGGTAACCCGGGAGGTAGGTCTGACTCAGGAGCAAGGAGAATATCTCCTGTTTAAAGAGGATAAGCAGATAACTGATAATTAAAATATGATCAACTTGCAAAAGCATGCTCTTATATTTATCCTGCAAATCCTGATATGGTTCCTTAAAAAAGCTATCTAAACCGAACATTTTTTGCAAGCCTAGAAAGAAAGGAAGAACAACACTATCTACAGCCAAGATTCCTAAATGGTTTGGAACCAACTCAACCGGCTTATTAAAGAAAACTCGGAAAAGATAAAAACTAAAGAAACTTGTAATCAGGGTCCAAAAGACAGGGGCAAAGAAAGCATAAAAATACTTTTCTTCTCGTAAAGCCTGAGGTTTTTCAAGAAAAATAAAGACTAGGAGATAGATTGCATCTGGAATATCAATTTGCCATAGCACCTTGGCTAA
>OLPP01000879.1_pt1 | contig 15289 bp, 13 predicted proteins | sample 1643151 | NCBI WGS metagenome assembly OLPP01 (sample SAMEA3136679, study PRJEB25190) | human gut metagenome | biome: human gut; feature: human-associated habitat; material: faeces | place: Austria | collected 2013 | reverse complement strand
AGATTCCCTCTCTGTCCCATCTCTGAAGCGTTTTTACAGAAACACCTAATAATTCAGCAAAATCTTTTGGTTTATAATTTGTGATATTTGATGTGTTCATAATATACCTCCATAAGTACATTTAAACACATTTAATATCTTTTTACAATATATTTAGTTACTTATATCATCCTCCTGCACTCACCCAGCCTCCGAACAGTTCCGGTGCAAGGTCGATCTCACAGGCATCCAGCACATCTTTTAGCTGCGAAGGATTGCTGACACCGGTTACAGGCACAGTCTGGAATGGCTGATTGAAAAAGTATGCCAGAGACAGGGCCTGCAGGCTGTGGCCAGTTTCTTTCTGCAGCTTTAACAGCTTCTGATAGGTGCGAAGGTTTGTCTCGTTCCAGTAGGATCTTTTCATACTTTCTGAAAGACCTGTGATCTGTGTTTCCTTCTCCCGCATCCAGGATGCATCCACCTCTGCATCTGTACAGGAAAGCCCCATTTTCTGAAGTTTTGAAAAAAATCCCATTGCAGTGGAAGAAAACGGAACGGCAGCAGCGCCTGTCTCACAGTGCCACTGATATTCTTCTCTGGAAAACTCCACAAGTGTAGGATCCGGATTTGTATTTCCTCCGGGATTGATTCCTGCAAGACTCCACTGATTGGATACTGCTGTGATCCCTGAAAGATTTCGTTCTCTCAGACACTGAGCAATTTCTTTCAGCCTCTCTGTGCGGTAATTGGAAAATCCATAATAACGGATCCGGCCTTCTTTTTTCAATTCTTCCAGAATATCCACGATTTCCTCCGCCGGTTTCTCCGGATCATCTCTGTGAAGCCAGTAAAAATCCATCTCATCTTTTCCCAGTGTACGGCAGCTCTCATCCAGGTCCATGCGGATATCTTCTTTGTTCACTCTGCTGCGGCCCGGATCCTCAAAGGAATAGTGCGCGCCCTTCGTTGCCACAATAACTTTTCCCTGCATGCCACTCTCTTTCAGCCATTTTCCTATGATCTGCTCACTGCAGTTTCCATGTCCTTTTAGCCATTTGCAATAGACATTTGCCGTATCAATAAAATTTCCACCTGCGCGTACAAATGCGTTCAGAATCTCAAAGCTTTTTTCCAGGTCTGATTTATCTCCAAATCCTGCTGTTCCGAGGCAGATAGGACTGATGTTCAGATCTGTATTGTTCAGCTGTATATATTTCATCTACGTAACCTCCCGTATTCATATATATCTTTTTCTATTATAACTTTTTTCCGTAGATCCGAACAGTATATTTCCCAACTATCCATATACCACGGCACAAAAAAATCCTCCGGCACATGCATGCCGGAGGATTTGATATTCCGTTATCTTAACAATATGATTTATTTGTAAAGTGGTCCATAGTTCTTGCAAGCGCGGAAGTCTGCACCCTCTTTTTCCATACCGAATGCGTTCCAAGCTGCCGGACGATAGATATCCTTCTCAGGAACGTTGTGCATGGATACCGGGATTCTCAGCATAGAACACATTGTGATCAGGTCTGCACCGATGTGTCCGTAGGAGATCGCACCGTGGTTAGCACCCCAGTTGTTCATTACATCGTAAGCTGTTTTGAACGGTCCCTCTTTGCCATCGCATCTTGGAGCGAACCATGTACATGGCCATGTGTAATCTGTACGTTTCCAAAGCTTGTCAGATACCTCTTCCGGAAGGGCTACTGTCCATCCCTCTGCGATCTGAAGAACCGGTCCAAGTCCTTTTACAAGGTTCAGACGGATCATAGTTGCAGGCATCTGAGCACGTGTTTCATAACGGCTGGAGTATCCGCCTCCACGGAAGTATCCGTTGTCGGCCATACACCACTCTGTATTGTCCATGATTGCTTTCTGGTCTGCCTCTGTAACATCCCACCACTGTTTCATAACTGGTGTTCCGTCAGCCTCTTTAGCCTGTCCGTTAGCATCCAAGCAAGCAGCACCGGAGTTGATCAGATGAAGGAATCCGCCAGCTTCTTTGGCAACACCCTCAAGGTCATATCCTGTAGCTTTCTTAACTGCCTCCGGGCTCCAGTATGTACGAACATCAGCGAAGATCTGAGCACGTCCTGTAAGAAGTTTCATGAACAGCATTCCAAGTCCGTTGAGAACGTCGTTCTCTGTAGCAAGGATGTACGGCTCACGAGCGCCATTCCAGTCGAAGGATGTGTTCAGCATAGCCTCTGCGAAGTCACCGTTCGGATAGAAGTCTGTCCACTGTCTCTGGCCCTGGAATCCAGCTGCAAGAGCATTGTGTCCGATTGCTTCCTCGGAGAATTCCGGAGCAAGATTATCACAGCCGTTCATCAGCTCTTTGATGATAACTGCCATCTTAACAACAAACTCGAACTGCTCCTCTTTCTTCTCTGGTGAGAACTGAAGCTCTTCCGGGTTCTTGTCCCAGCCGATCTTGCAGGTCTCTTTTGCCCATTTGAGAGCTTTCTCAAACTCTTCGTGATCGTAGATACCCTCTGTCATACGACGGATGATCTCTACCTCATCAACAGACTCAACTCTCATTCCGAGATAGGACTCGATGAAATCAGAATCGATGATAGATCCGCCGATACCCATTGTTACAGAACCGATCTGCAGGTAGGATTTACCTCTCATGGATGCAGCTGCAACTGCTGCACGGCCGAATCTTAACAGTTTCTCTTTAACGTCTTCCGGAATGGATGTGTCGTCAGCTTCCTGAACGTCATGTCCGTAGATACCGAATGCCGGAAGGCCCTTCTGTGCATGTGTAGCAAGAACGGATGCCAGATATACAGCACCAGGTCTCTCTGTTCCGTTGAATCCCCATACAGCCTTGATGGTCTGTGGATCCATATCCATGGTCTCAGCTCCGTAGCACCAGCATGGTGTAACTGTAAGAGTGATATCTACACCCTCTTTACGGAATTTATCCGCACATGCAGCGCTCTCACCAACACGTCCGATGGTGGTATCAGCAATAACAACTTTTACAGGCTCACCATTTGAATATTTCAGGTTCTCCTCGAAAAGCTTTGCTGCGGATTTGGCCATGTTCATAGTCTGATCTTCCAGAGATCCTCTTACATCGAGGGCTCCTCTACGTCCGTCGATGGTTGGTCTGATACCGATAACCGGATAGCTGCCTACTAATCTGCTCTTTGCCATAGTAACAATTACCTCCTAAATTTATATTCACTATTATAACTTACTGTTTTTTTACGTTCCAACAACTCCTGTCCGAACTATGCTTTTATTATACGATTGCATCTTTTAAATTACTTGTGTTATAATAGCAAAAAACAGTACAATATTCACTTTTTCATATGAGTTCCTAAAAAAACTATAAAAATTTAAGAAAGAAGGGTTGTATTTTGCACGATCTTGGAAGAAATGAGGACAGACTTCGAGGTACCTATGAATTTCCTTTTGAATTCCACCACATTGACAGCAGCCATCCACGCTATGTCATGTCCTACCACTGGCATGTAGAATGTGAAATCATGCGTGTATTACAGGGCACTCTCACCGTCACTTTAGACGAAAAAAGTTTTACAGCAAAAGCCGGAGATGTGATTTTTGTCAATAGTGGAGTTCTGCATTCCGGAATTCCTCAGGATTGTATCTATCAGTGCATTGTTTTTGATATGAACATGTTTCTGAAATTTAATTCCATCTGCACAGAATATATGCAGAAGATCAGCCACCAGGAGCTTCTGATCTATCACCATTTCACTGAAAAGCAGCCTGATATCCAGAGAGCAGTGAACTCTCTTTTTGATTCTTTCTGGCAGAGAAAGCCAGGATATGAGCTGGTTGTGTTTGGACAATTTTACCACTTTTTCGGATTGGTTTTTGGTAATCATTACTACCTGGAAAGTCTGCGGAAAACCAGACGAGATTACAAGCGCATTGTCCAGCTGAAGCAGGTCGTGGAATTTATTGAAAAGAACTATGCCAGCCCCATTACCCTGCAGGAGCTATCCGCTTCGGTTTCCATGTCTCCCAAATATTTCTGCCGGTTCTTTTCCGAGATGACGCATCAGACACCAATGGATTACCTCAACCGCCAGAGGATCGAGCAGGCCTGCTGCCAGCTGGCTACCACCGATGATTCCATCACGGAGATTGCCTATCGGAATGGCTTTAATGATCTGAGCTACTTTATCCGTACCTTCAAAAAGTACAAGGGGATCACCCCCGGCAAATATAAAAGACGCTGAAATATTTTTCCACGTCTTAATGGCACATACCAGAGTATTACATGACAAAAAGCAGGATTTCGCACATATTGCGGATATCCTGCTTTTTGAGGAATTGGGCTGTTTTATGTAAATACAGCTTTTTCGGCCTGGCGGAGAACAGTCATGCCGGAACGGATTCCCGTTTTGCAGACGGGCTATGTTCATGTCTTTATGAATACATGCTACTCTTCTGTATGAGAAAAAAAGCCGGCAGGGCAGATTTTCTGCATGAAAAAGCCGACGCAGATCGTGAAGGAGCCTGATCTCTGTTCACGCAGTGACCAGCACCAGATTATGTCTTAATTGAAAGCGGATACGATCATCCACCTCACTGCTTGCTTCTGACCAACGGATATCTCACACAGTCGGTCCATCTACTCGAAGGGATTCCACTGCTGCATAGAACTCTGCTTGCGAAATGCCTGTACGCTGCACCGGAACGTGCAGCAGAAATATGATACAGTTAAAAACGATCCGGCCGCACTATAGCCGCCGGATGTTTCCTGCTTGTCTTATTCTAACAAATGCCTCTTTAAAATGCAAGAAATTTCAGAACATTTCGCTCTTCATTTTCCGACGGCAAAAGTCTCTTTCCTACAGATTTTTCACCGCGTCTATAAACCTTTTTCCGTATTTTTCGTACTTGTGCCTGCCGACTCCTGTCACATTCAGCATTTCCTCCTCGTTTCCGGGCTTCAGAATGCACATATGGATAAGGGTTTTGTCGGAAAAGACCATATAAGGGGGGATTTTTTCCTCTCTGGCGATTTCCAGGCGAAGAGCACGGAGCTTCTGAAAAAGGGGCTCATCCTGTTCTCCCAGCTCCCCGACTGCAGATTTCGGAAGTCTGCTCCGTTTCTCTTTTTTCTTCGTCTCCAGCTCTTTTGACATTTTCATTGTGAGGATATGCGCCTCCTCCAGAAGTGACCTGGAAGCGGCAGTCAGCTTCACAATCGTATATCCGTCATCCGTCAGATGAAGATATTCCTTCAGTACCAGATAATTAAAGATCTGCCGCAGCCGGTGTGCCGGAATCTTTGCACAGACTCCATATTCCGGATTTCCATCCATCTCATACTGCCGGATCTTCGCCGTAGATGCACCACGCAGAGTATCCAGGATCACGTTCACTCCGTATCTCTGACCACTGCTTTCCACGCACCGGATCATTGCCCTGGCCTCCTGGCTCACATCCTGCTCTTCAAACTCGGTCTGGCAGTTCAGGCAGTTTCCGCAGTAGCTTTTTCCGTATTCCCCAAAATATTTCAGGATGTACTCACGCAGACAATCATGGGTAAAGCAGTAAAAGGTCATCTGCTTCAGCCTCTCCTGATCACGCTCCCGGACAAGGCGCCAGGCTGCCGCTTCCATTTCCTGGTTATCCTGTCCTCTCTCGATAAGATACTGATTGGTAACCACATCCTTCCCGCTGTAAAGCAGGATACATTCCGCAGGATCGCCGTCACGGCCCGCACGGCCTGCTTCCTGATAATAGCCTTCCATGTTCTTCGGCATATTATAATGAATGACATAACGTACATCGGACTTGTCGATTCCCATTCCAAATGCATTGGTGGCTACCATCACACGACAGCGGTCATAAATAAAATCATCCTGATTGTTCCGGCGTTCCTCATCGGAAAGTCCTGCATGATATCTGGTGGCCGTGATGCCGTCACGGATCAGCTTTCCGCAGACCTCCTCCACCAGCTTTCTGGTAAGACAGTAGATGATTCCACTGTCGTCCGGATGCTCCAGTATGTAATCGTGTACTTCCTTATATTTATCTTTCGGTGTTTTCACTGCAAAATAAAGGTTTTCCCGGTCAAATCCTGTGGTTGTGCAAAAGGGATCCTGAAGCCCCAGAAGTCTTGCAATATCCTCCCTGACCTCCTTCGTGGCTGTAGCTGTAAATGCACCGATCACCGGTCTTTTTGGAAGCTGGGCCACAAACTCTGCGATCTTCAGATAGCTTGGCCGAAAATCCTGTCCCCACTGTGATACACAGTGTGACTCATCCACTGCGATCATGGAAATATCCGCGCTCAGCGCAAAATCCAGAAACGCCTCTGTGGTAAGCCTCTCCGGTGCTACATAGATGATCGGATATCGTCCTGCCTTTGCATAGCGCAAGGCTGTGAAATACTGCCCCTGCGTCAGAGAGCTGTTGAGGTATGCTGCTGAGATGCCGACCTGGTTCAGGCTTCTCACCTGATCCTTCATAAGGGAGATCAACGGTGATATTACCAGTGTGATCCCCTTCATCATCAGTGCCGGTACCTGATAGCAGATGGATTTTCCTGCGCCGGTTGGCATCACTGCCAGAACATCTTTTCCTGCAAGAAGCGCATCGATCACCGCTTCCTGCCCTTCTCTGAATGTATCATACCCGAAGTGAGTCTTTAAAAGTTCCTGTTTCGTCATAAATCGACATGATCCTTTCTGTTACGTTCCCACCGGAACTGTAACGCTTCTCTTTTTCATTGTCGAATCGCTGCTGTTTTCCGAATATTTTATTTTAACATATTTACAGATAAATTGCCAATTGATACAAAAAAATCACAAAGCACTTCCTCCCTGGTTTCCTGTTATAATGATATAAGAGAAAGAGTCTGTTTATACTGTTCCGCAACAGAGGACCATGAATTCATGGAGTACCCGGGCCTCTGTTCAGTAACAGCCGGAATGCTCATAAAAAAAGGAGGGTTTGTTATGTGTAAAAGAAAAATAAAAACCATCGAAGCAATTTTTTTCCTGATTCTTTTTTCCTTTATTGTGCTCCTGCTTCCCCTGGATGCTCACGCCAGAGTCCGGGTCGTGACCAAAGGAACCTCTTCCACCATCCGTGATACCGACGGTGTGATCGAAGATGAATTTTCAGACATTAATTTCCCGATCAACATCAAAAATGCAAACTGCCAAAAACGGATCTATGCCGTGACAGTTCGTGTAAGCTTTTATTCACCCAAGGGAGTCATCCCCAAAAACACCACATTTTCTATCGATGGACTCAATGTGGTTAAGCTGAGCACTTCAAATTATACACCGCTGGCATACAAGGAAACCTTTTTCACCTACGATGACAACATAGAGGATGGCTACCTGGAGTTCGATTTCGGCAATAAAGAATGTCCGGTACCGGTAGACTGTGACTATGAGGTTACCATCAAACAGGCAGTACCGGAAATTTTTATCACCAACAACAATTATCTGAACCAGAGCATCCGAACCGGAAAAACCACTTCCATCGGAATTGAGATTTCTGATCCCTACGTAAAAACCATCAGCAAATCAAAATTCAAGGTTACTTCTTCCAACAGCTCTGTTCTCAAGGTACAGAGCATCACTCAGGATTCCAAAAAACGCAGCCGTTTCACAGTCACACTGAAGGCTCTCAAAGCCGGATCCGCAAAGATCACTTTATCCTACCCAAAGGCCACAGCCTGTAAGCTGACCGGAAAAGTAACCTCGCCTTCAAAAACCGTAGCAACCTTCCGCGCTTCCAAGACTACACTCAAGGTTGGTTCCAAGGTCAGCATGCGTTCCCTTATCAATCTGAAGGGCGGTACCAGTCTGACCATCAAAAATGCAAAATCCAGCAAGCCTTCTGTACTTGCCATTTCCGGAAACTATCTTGTCCCAAAGAAAAAAGGGTCAGCCACGGTTACCGCAAATTTAAACGGTGTCAATCGTAAGATCACTATTACCGTATCCGCACCGGTCGCCAAACCTACCGTCAAAAATCTGAAGATCCGTGTTGCCGGTATCAAGTATGGCCCCAATGACATGAAGACCTATTATATCTTAAAGTTCACCAATACTTCTGCGAAAACCATCACCACCGCAAAAGTAAAGATCACCACCGGTTCCGGTATCTATGACCAGATGTACTGGACCAAGAACCTGACACTGAACCTAAAGCCCGGAAAAACCATGACAAAAACCTATTTCATCCAGAACATGGTCCAGGCGCCGGAAAAAAGTGATATTTCCGTTAAATGTCTGAAGATTAGCTGGAAATAAATAATTCAAAAGGGACGTGCCGCAGTATTGATTTAAAAATCATCACTGCAACACGTCCCTTTTATTTATTCTCTCTGAGCTGTCTATACGTTTTGTTTTTATCCTACAGTACCTCATTCAGTACCTGCAGTCCATACTCTGCAAGGCTGTTATCCTCTTCGCCGGTACCGCCGCTGATACCAAGACCGCCGATGATGGTGTCTCCAACCTTCAGGGGTACACCACCTCCGAATATCACAATATTGTCACTCATTTTTCCAAGGCCATAAAATGTCTGACCCGGCTGTGTCAGTCGGGAAAGCTCCATGGTGGACATCTTCACTGCAACCGATGTATAGGCCTTCTTCAAAGCCACCTCAAAGCTTACAAGAAAAGATCCATCCATCACATGAACCGCAACCGGATTTCCATCCGGGCTACATACCGCAATTACAGAAGGCTTGTTTCTTCTCAAAGCTTCCTGCTCGATCTTCTCGATAAGCCTCTTGGCAGAATCCAATGTGATACGCCCCTGGATACCCATACGCTTCAGCACTTCCTGTATCATCGCCGTGTTTGCTGCCATACTGTCATTCTGTGCCATTGCCGTATTTCCTCCCACTGCTGTCGTCACAGTCCCATTCTGCACATCAAAAGCCTGTACATCACTTTTCTGCACCATCTGCGAATCCTGTGCTCTTACATCCACCGCTGATATACCCGCTGCAACATCTGCACTACTTCCAACAGTTCCTACAGCCTCTGCCCCAACATTAGCTTCAATCCCAGCAGTTTCTGCTTTCACAGATTTCTGAACACTTTCAGAAATATCTGTCTTCTTCTCTTCGATCTTCGCAACATCCACATACCTTGCCAGCACATAAAAATAATCTGACAGACGGTTCATATATTTCTTGGCTCCGGTATCCGATCCAAACTTCACACTGACCAGCGCAAGCTCTCTCTCAGCCCTCCGCGCCACAGCTCTTGTCACATCGATCTCAGCCGCAACTCGGGAATCCCCCGGAAGAATCGGAAGCCTCTCTCCGGAAAAAATCTCTTTCATCCGGCCAATCTCCTCCTCCAGAAGCTCCGTCCTGTCTTCACTGACCTTAAATTCCCGATTATAAGGATCAGAAACCCCATCTATGATCTTCTTCAAAGTCTCCGAGATCTTCTCCAGCATCCGGACAACATCCACATCATCAATCAGAACCCGCACAAGCCCAATATGACTCATCAGCTCCTCAACTGACCCCATCAGACAAATCCGATCATCCGACTTTGAAACATTCTTCGTATGGGAAAGATCCGTCATCCCCTTATCACCATACCCGGTATAAACCTCCATCCCAGCTCAACCTCCCAGCAACTCCTGATAAATAATCCACCCATATCAGACCAATTTTACAATCCTCGAAATGCTACGCATACCACACATACGTAAACACACACCACAATCATCCCGGCAAACCAGGCGCAGTGTCCACAAACGCGTCCACGTATTCCACGCAAACGTAACACACACCACGACCATCCCAGCAAACCAGGCGCGGCGTCCACAAACGCGCCCACGTATTCCACGCAAACGTAACACACACTACAACCATCCCAGCAAACCAGGCGCGGCGTTCACAAACGCGCCAGCCTCCGCCAAAACGTCACACATTCAAGGCGCCCACAGCGCCCCATCGGCACAACGTTCAACCCGGAACAACCGCAGCATACAGGCACAAGTCAATAACCTTTCCGCCCGCCACAGTCAAGCACTCTAAAAAAAGCCCGAGGGGTGTGCAGAGGGGCCGCGGCTTTGCGGCCCCTTTGCGGTTTTCATCTTTTATCAAAAAGACCAAAGTTTAGTATAAATCTTAATAATATCCTCTTTCTTCGGTACACGCGGATTTGCCGCTGTGCAGGCATCCGCAAGTGCCATATCCGCCATCTTATCAACCGCCGCAAAATAAGCATCCGGTGTGATCGTCTTCATCTCTTCGATGGTAAGCGGGATATTCATCTCTTTCTGCATAAACTGGATCCAGTTTACAAGAGATCTTACGCTCATAACTTCGTTATAATTGCTCAGTCCAAGAAGATGTGCAATATTGGAATATCTCTTTACTGCCGGAAGATATTCCTTCTGGCTTCTGCTGCGTTTGTTGATATTTGCATTATATTCAACAATATGCGGCAACAGCATCGCATTAGCTCTTCCGTGAGGAATATGGAAAATAGCACCCAGCTGATGAGCCATACTGTGAGTAATTCCAAGACCTGCTGCATTGAAGGAAAGTCCTGCCAGACAGGACGCTACATGCATCTTCTGTCTTGCATGCATATCATTACCGTCAACATATGCACGATAAAGATATACGCCACAGATCTCGATTGCTTTCTCTGCAAGTGCAGATGTAAACTCATTGTGATTGATGCTGACATAAGACTCAATTGCATGAGTCAGAACATCCATACCTGTATCTGCTGTAATCGCAGGCGGAACACTACGTACAAGCTCCGCATCCAGAATTGCCTCATCAGCGGTCAGGCTGTCTGAGATCAGCGGATACTTCACATGTGCTTCTGTATCATTTACAACTGCAAAAGAAGTAACCTCGGAACCGGTACCACTTGTTGTAGGAATGGCAACCAGTCCGACTTTTCCGTAATTGTTGATCTTCAGGGCAAACTCACGGATTGCCTTGGAGGAGTCGATGGCAGAACCACCACCTACTGCAACAATAGCTTCCGGCTGATACTGAAGGAATTTTTTGACTCCTTCGGCAATTTTTCCAACCGGTGCATCCGGAACAACATCACAGAAAATATCAAATTCTTTTCCACCTGCCTGAAGCGGTTTTGTGATCATATCGATCATTCCGCTTTTTACAACAAACGGGTCTGTGATAACAAGGACTCTTTTGTATGGAATTTCTTTCAGTCTTCCCAGGGCATCAGCTCCAAAATGGATGGCTGTTTTCATTTCAAATGTATTCATAGAAACTGCTCCCTCTCGTCATACCGAAACACAGGTCTCTTTTGTCTGCCTGTGGCCGGATAAAGTAAAGCGGATCTCCGCATTCCGCATACACTGCATGCTCATGAACACAATCGTTTTCCGATATATGTCCAACCTATTTCGGGTAGATGCATTCGATCTTATGCGCGCTGAAATGCTTCAGCCACTTTTCAGACGGCTTTTTGTCTGTGATGACCGTCTCGATATCCCGCAGCTGTCCTGCCACGGAAAAAGCAGTCTGATCAAATTTCGTGCTGTCTACCACCAGAATACGCATTTTTCCGGAATTGATCATGGCTTTTTTTGTTGTTCCAAAGGCTTCTTTGGATTCCATGATTCCCAGATCCTCATTTAATGCTTTACAGGAAAAAATAACCTTGTCCACATAATAAGAGCGGATCACTTCCTCGGTTCTGGCACCCAGGAATGCAAGATACCCTTCCTTCATCACTCCACCGGTGGAAATAATATTCCAGCCGGATACATCAGAGAGTTCCAAAAGGATCTCCATAGAATTGGTAACAACGGTAAGACGTTCCTTTTCTTTCAGAGCCTTGGCTACAAAAACTGCCGTTGTGCTGGCATCCAGAAAAATGTGATCTCCGTCATTCACCATGGAAGCAGCAATCTCCGCCATTTTCTGCTTTCCCTGTACATTCTGGTTTTTACGAACATTAAATGGTAAATCAATACCGACATCTTCGTTGATCACCGCACCGCCATAACTCTTTGTGGCAAGTCCCTCTTTTTCCAGCTTGTCCAGATCACGGCGGATGGTTTCTTCTGAGACACTGTAAAGCTGGCTTAGTTCACTTACAACAACCCTTTTCTCTTCCTGTAATTTCTCGAGAATCAGATTTCTTCTCTCTAATGCTAGCATAAGATGCCTCCTTTTCAGATGTCATTGCAGGGATACCCTTCAAAAGGATATCCCTCAGATATAAAGACAATATTAAAGGATCGTATCGATCATTCTCTTGTCCGGATGAGCGATCACTGAGGAATCCATGTACATTCCTTTTTCAGCTACCAGCTCTTTTGCTCTTTCGATAGAAGCCTCCACTGCAGAAACCTCGCCGGTAAGAAGCATGTATGATTTACCGCACATACCCTTGGCGATACGAAGCTCGATCAGATCAACGATAGCTGTCTTAGCTGCCTGATCTGCCGCCTCGATGATAGATGCTGCATCATAGGTCTCAAGAATTCCCAGGGCACTGATCTCCTCGACCTGTGTGGTTCCGTAGATTGCCGGGAAAATGGACTCATGTGGATTGCCCAGTACAAAACTGTCAATACATTTGTCCTCGTATGTTGTTACAGCTGTGTCTACAGCAGCTTTTACTGCGCTTAAATCTCCGGTGATAATTGCAATATATTTTCCCGGACATACTGTCTGCGCCTCCACGATCTCTACTTCAGATGTCTTAACCATGGCATCTGCTGCAGTGATACCAGCTGGTGTGGTTTTAAACTCAATCATTCCGATTGCTCTACTCATTTTGTGCACGTCCTTTCTAATTTCTTGCAATTACAACATGGCGGTCTGTCACTTCTGTAACCTTACCGCTGATGGTTGCATGGATTCCGACACTTAATCCCTGTGCAGGCTGTGCGATCATCTGGCCTTCTGTTACCATATCGCCTACATTTACGATTGCCTGTGCCGGTGCACCGATATGCTGGCTTAAGAGAACCTTTACCTTCGATACGTTTACAAGTTCTTCCTGAAGCGGTGCATCCTTGTCATATTTGGTAAGTCCCAGACGTGCCATCAGACGCTCCTCAGGAACCTTGCGGTATTCTCTGGACTCCTGAACCGGCTTCGGCTGAACACCCTGAGGTGGTCTGATCCCTGCCTTACGAAGTCCGCCCTTCATATCTGCAAGCAGTGTTCTCGGAGCCAGGCTCTGCGGACACGCATACATCTCGCAGACACCACAGGAGCTGCAGAATGCAGAATTGATATAAGGATTTACATTTCTGAAATCCTGATTGGATGCTGCCATCATGAACATTGCCGGATCGATCGGGTGTCCCAGATTATGTCTCGGGCAAAGATCTGTACATGTATGGCAGTGGCAGCAGATCGATGCTGCTCTCTTCAGATCTATAGAAGAAGTCCGCTGCTTCTTCATGACAATAACATGGTCCTTTGGAAGAACCAGGATTGCATTCGTTGTTTTTGTAACCGGGTCTGAACCATTTCCGATACGTCCCATCATCGGGCCGCCAACGAAATATACAGGATCCTTTACAGTTGTACCGCCTGCCTGGGCAACAACCTCTTCCAGTGTACATCCCAACGGAACCTTCACTGTAACAGGGTTCTCAACCTCAGCAACAACGGAAACATATTTACATGTGACCGGTTTATGTTCTTCTACCGCGCGGTATACATTGTAGAGAGTCTCTACATTAAATACGGCTACTCCCTGCTCGATCGGCAGTCCTCCGGGCCGTACCACACGTCCGGTTGCCTCATAAATAAGAACAACCTCATCACCCATCGGATAAACCTCATCCAGAAGATGGATCTTAACCCTCGGGAATTCTTCAATATGCTGATTTAAAGCATTGATCGTCTGTACATAAGACTTTTTGATTCCGATAATGGCCTGTGAAGCTCCTACCGTCTCCGCAACCATATCGAATGTTTTCATGATCTCGTATGCGTGCTTCTCCAACAACTGTCTGTGAAGTTTCAGTAATGGTTCGCACTCTGCACAGTTCATAAGAATGGTATCCGCTTTGTCTGTCAGTTTCATGTATGTAGGGAAACCTGCTCCACCTGCTCCGACAACACCATTCTCCTGCATAATTTTCTGTAATTCTTTGATATCCATGGCGTTACTCCAATCCTGCACCGTCGTCTACGATACCGACGATGGCGGCATCTACCGGTGCTGTTTCTACGCCGCAGCCAATTCTTGCTGCGCTTCCTTGTGCCACCAATACATATTCGCCGATTCCCGCACCGATGATATCAATAGCGACAATCTGGCTGTGCTCGGCTTTCATATGATGCACCGGCTCCACGATCATGAATTTATTTCCTATGAGTTTTTCACTTTTTCGTGTGGAAACAATACTTCCAACTACTTTGCCTACGATCATATGAGCCTCCGTTTTTCTCTATATCCTCTGCTGGGGATGCCGGAAACGGCATCCCCGAAGGAGGAATATTATTTGATTATGGTAACTGTATTGCCTGTGGCAATTCTTGCTGCATTTGCTTCATCTGTATCAATATGCATTTCCAGTGTAAAGCTGTCATCAACACGGATCTTAACCTGATTAAAGATCGTTCCACGCTCATTGTCAGCTTTAACGGAAACAACATCACCATCATGTACACCCGCAGCCTGGGCATCCTTCGGAGCCATGTGGATGTGACGCATAGCCACAATACATCCCTCTTTCAGATAAATGGCACCTTTCGGTCCGACGATGGCGATCGGTGCACTTCCTGCAAGATCACCGGACATACGTACCGGAACCTTCATTCCCAGCTTGATCGCATCTGTTGCGGAAACCTCAACCTGTGATTTACTGCGGACAGGTCCGAGGATCCTTACATTCTCGATCGCACGGAGCTTCAGTCCCACAATGGTAACTGTTTCGTTGGATGCAAACTGTCCGCCCATCAGATCCTTTTTCTTTGTGAGCTGATAGCCTTCTCCGAACAGCGCCTCCACATGCTCCTGTGTCAGGTGAATATGTCTTGCGGAAACTCCGATAGGAACAACGAAACCATTGCCCTTGTCTTCGTTTTTGTTGATCGCATCGATCACCATTTTTGTGATCATTTCAATATTATTCGTTTCCAAGAGTACACCTGCTTTCTTTCGGTTTCATGACTGAACTTAACTCAAAACACACCGGCCGGAAGCCTTAATGGCCCTCAGGCCGGTGCGTCTTGGAACTGATCAGTTGGATTATTTAAGAACCGGAAGGATTTTCTCTACGTCTGTATGAGGTCTCGGAATTACGTGTGTAGCTACAAGCTCTCCAAGTCTGGATGCTGCTGCGCTTCCGC
>OLPP01000876.1_pt1 | contig 15321 bp, 10 predicted proteins | sample 1643151 | NCBI WGS metagenome assembly OLPP01 (sample SAMEA3136679, study PRJEB25190) | human gut metagenome | biome: human gut; feature: human-associated habitat; material: faeces | place: Austria | collected 2013 | reverse complement strand
ACATATATCAATTCACAAATAGCATGATGTGAATCAAACAACAAGTCATATTATAGCAGTTTTATAAGACTGTTTCTATCTGACTTGCACTGATGATACACTATAGTATATCGGTTAGTCAAGCCAAATGTTATTGATTTTTTTATCATTAATATGTAATATCTGCCGTTCACATTCCTCTTAATACAGCGCAAATTGAGTTTCTTCTTCATATTCTCTGGCTCTTTCTACAGCTCTCTTGTCAATATCCGAAGTAATCTGATTTTTCCTGCTTATACATCCGCCTATATTTTTCTGTAATTTTCTGCATTATCTCCCATTTATTTTCCATATCCTCAACAAGCTTAAACTGTGTACGACATCGATCCAGATTATGGTTTTCCCTGTGAATCTTAAAATAATGATCTCCTTCAAGATAATCAGTAAGAAAGCGCATACCACATTCAAAAGTCATCACTTTCGCTCCAAACGGGAGCAACTCCATTTCTTTTGAAGTGAGTTTTCCGTTACATCCTTTCAGAAATCCTCTTAAATAGATTTCATATAAATTCATATCACAGGATACTTTGGTCAAATCAATCTCATCTTCTGCTGCTGTACTGGCTCCAAAACGAATAGAATCTCCAAAATCGTTCATAGCCAGTCCTGGCATAATCGTATCAAGATCAATTACACAGATTCCTTTTCCTGTCTTATCGTCAATCATAACATTATTTAACTTTGTATCATTGTGTGTTACACGAAGCGGAATTTCACCTTTTCGAATCAAAGTGTCAAAAACTGTTGTCAACTTTTCATGTTCCAAGACAAACTCAATTTCCTTTTTTACACTTGCTTTTCGTCCACAGATATCTTTTTCTACTGCATTTTGAAATGCAAGAAATCTGGCTTTTGTATCATGAAATCCTCTGATGGTGTCATGCAGAGATTCTGCCGGATAGTCTGATAGTAACCCCTGAAACTTTCCAAACGCTACAGCACTTTCATAAAAGTCTTCAGGTTTTTCCACCTTGTCATAGCTGGTAGCATCTGTAATATAAATGTATGATCGCCAGTATTCGCCCTGGGAATCTATCACGTATTTTTTTCCGTTTTTAGCAGGAATAAGATTTAACGTTTCCCTTTCAGGATCCCCGCCCATTTCCACAATTTTTTTCTTTAAATGTTCTGTAACTCCTATGACATTTTCCATTAGTTCAACAGGTTTTTCAAAAATTTCCCTGTTCATCCTCTGTAAAATCACATTTAATGAACCCATGTATCCGATTTCATATTTCAGTAAAAATGTGTCATTAATATGGCCACTCCCATATGGTTTTATAAAGACCAATTTTCCTTCATATTGAAATTCATTAATAACTTCTTCTAACTCTTCTTTGGAAATTTTATTCATTTTTAGTCCTTCCATAAGTGCTGAGGATATATACCTTCATCTTTCAATTTCTCAATTGCATTCATTACCAGTGGTTTATCTTCTCTGTAAGTCACGCCATACCATTTATCTTCTGATTCTAGTACTGTAACTATGGCCTTTTCAGATTCGATCAGTTCACTTACAACTGATGGAAGAAAATATTCACATTTCATAGGATTTTCTTGAAGACCTTTTTCCAGAAAAGCAGGAAATCCTTTTTTTATTTCCTGTAAAATACTTTCTGTAAAGCCCCACATGTTCATAGACACCAGTGTCTCTCCATCCAGTTCTTCCCATGTCTGGCCCTTATCCTCTGTAAAGACAATTCCGGTTTTCCGCTTTTCAATCTGTGTTCTTTCCACAATTTGTACCAGTTTTCCTTCCTGAGTAACCGTACAGATTCCTCTGGAAACATCCCCATTATCTGTCACCGTATTTTTCAGACGATATCCCACCATTGTATATGAATATTTTTCTGTATCTTCATGTGTTGTAAGAAAATTATAAATAACAGAAAACGCATGATATCCATAATAATCATCTGCGTTAATTACTGCAAACGGACCATCTATTTTATCAGCCGCGCTAAGCACTGCATGAGCAGTTCCCCACGGTTTTTTTCTCCCATCTGGAACCTGATAATTTTCAGGAATGTTCGAAAGTTCCTGAAATGCATAGGCAACATCCATAAATTTGCTTATTCTGTTTCCGATCACTTCTTTAAATTCTTCTTCATTGTCTTTTTTTATAATGAATACAACCTTTTCAAATCCTGCTCTTCTCGCGTCATAGATAGAAAAATCTATAATGATGTGCCCTTCCCTATCTATAGGATCAATCTGTTTTAACCCCCCATATCGACTTCCCATTCCTGCTGCCATAATCACTAAAACTGGTCTCTTCATAAAGCTGTCATTCCTTTCTCTTCCCACTGATGTCCTGCATTATTTTCTGCCTGTTTTCTGTAAACATACCTTGTTCTGCCCTTCTTTAAAAAAGAATCTGCTGATCTGGCCGTTATATCTGACGATTACATTTCCTTCTTTTAATGCACTGATTTTAATATAGTACACTTTTCCATTTTTCCAGCTAAAATCAACCGTGTATCCTCCTCTTGCCTTAATCCCTTTAATCTGTCCTCTTTTCCATTGTTCCGGTATTGCAGGTAATAATTCGATGTCATTGTTCTGACTCTGTAAAAGCATTTCAGATATAGCTGCTGCAAACCCAAAATTCCCGTCAATCTGAAACGGAGGATGTGCACAGAACAAATTAGGATAAATTCCTCCGCCGGACATATCCACTTCTGTTGTATGAGTAAGATTGACCTGATTTTTTAAAAGTTCAAATGCTTTCTCTCCATTTTTAAGTCTGGCCCAAAGACTTGCTTTCCAAACCATACACCATCCGGTTCCCTGACTTCCTCTGCGGTTTAAGGATATTTCACACGCTTTTTTCAACTCCTGGTCTGTCTCCTTTATAACATTTCCAGGATATAAACCGTACAAATGAGATACATGTCTATGATGAATATCTGTTTCCCTGTAATCTCTGTACCATTCCTGAAGCTGTCCATCATGACCGATTTTAAAAGGCGGCAGCTTCTTCAATGCAAACTCAGTTTCTTTCTCCAACACATCAACTTTAAGAATTTTACATATCTGAAGGTACGTCGCAAACAATTCCTTTAATATGGAAATATCCATAGTAGAAGCAAAAGTTACGCTGTGTTTTTCTCCTTTCCTATCTAAAAAGCAATTCTCAGGAGAAGTGGACGGACAAGTGACAAGATAACCATCATATTCCGTTAAATATCCAAGATAAAAACGAACGGCTTCCCGTATTACCGGGTATGCCCTGTCTTTCAGAAAATCCCCATCTAACGTATAGCAATAATGTTCCCACATATGCCTGCAAAGCCACGCTGAACTCATTGGCCACAAAGCATACTGGCACGGACTGCCATCCTGTGCATATTTTCCAACCGGATCAGAATTCCCCCATATATCTATATTGTGATGACTAACCCAGCCCTCAAGACCATATAGTTTTTGCGCTGTAATTTTTCCCTTTTTAACGGTTCTGTCAATCAGTTCAAAAAGCGCAGTATGGCAGTCACCAAGATTACAACTTTCAGCCATCCAGTAATTCATTTCTGTATTGATATTGACTGTGTAATTTGAGCTCCAGGGCGCTCTCATCTGATTATTCCAGATTCCCTGTAAATTTGCAGCCTGTGTCCCCGGTTTCGAAGAACAGATCATGAGATATCGGGCATAATGAAATAATAAAGTGGCAAACTCCGAAGTATTTTCACCCTTTTCAAAGGCTTTCATTTGTTGAATTGTGTCTGTCTTCTCAAAATAATCATCAGATTCCCCCATGTGAAGATCTAATCTGTCAAAAAACGAATGGTATGTCTCCAGGTGGTTCTGTTTTAATTGCTTATACCCCTTATACTCAGCACACTTCAATATATCGCTCATAAATTCTATAATATTATCGCAACCATCAAAATCTGTCTTTCCGGTCAGAATAATATAAAAATCATCACTGGTTCTAATGGTCAGACCATTTTTATTTTTTTCTATAGTACCTGATTTCAGAACTGGTTTCAGCATAATTCCAAATTTAATCCCTGAGTTTTCTTTATACCGGATTGGTTCTTCGCATTGATAATAATTGGGAGCTGCATAAACCGGAGCATTTGCCTCGAATACCAGCATATTTTCACTTTTTCTCCAGACGTATGGCATCTGGCTTCTTAATGAAACATGTACTTTTACTTCTGAATCACTGTCTGTTGATATTTTCATCACCAGAACATTATCAGACATACTAACAAATGTTTCTTTCTGGTAAGTTACCCCGCCCTCAATCCAGTGTACTGTATGTAAAGCATCATTTAATGACAGTTCCCGTTTATACTCCGTTATCTCATTGTTTCCATTTTCTGTCAGCATCTGTACATCAACAGTTCCCACAGGAAGATATGCTGCTGTCCAGTCTCTTAGAATATGGGATTTTGCATACTCTTCCGCCTCATTGTATCTGCTTTCAAATACCAGTTTTCTAATATGATTCCAGTCAGGAAGATCAGGATACGGTTCTGACTGCTTCTGGCTGCCAGACCACAAAGTATCCAGATTTAACTCTATTGTCTCCTGTCTGGTGCCTCCCGAAACCATGGCTCCAATCTCACCATTTCCCAGAGGAAGCGATTCAATCCACTCTTTTGCCGGTTCCCTGTAGTTTAATTCCCATTGCATATATTCTGTCTCTTCCTTTATTTTTATTTTATACTATTTTCGATTCATCCATTTCCCACTGGTAAAATCAGGTATAGCAATTGGCTGTCCTCCCATAGAAATAGATTCTTCTGCAAGTACAGATATACTCATCCATGTTGCCATATCATAAACATCTATTACAGCTTCTGAATTTTCCTGAACACATTTGATAAAATCTGAAAATACAAGAAAATCCATTCCATCATGTCCTTTTTTTACTCCGGCATCCAGATATTTTTTCCATACAGGATGTTCATATTTATCTCTGTATTCCTCGACATTTCCCCAATGTTTTTTCCACTCAAAATGATCTTCTGCTGATTTCTCTCCATCAAGGAAAATAGAACGGTTATCTTCCGTATACATTCCTTTTGTTCCCTGAACCGTAAATCCTCTGGAATAATATCTTGGCAATGTGGTATCCAGAGTCAATAAAATTGTTTCCCCATTACTGCATTTAATAATTGTATTAACAATATCTCCCTGATTAAATGTTGTATTTGATAATACCTCATCATCTGCCTTCTTCTCTTTGATATATTCCTTTAAACCGGCTGCCTTTGAGGAAACAGAAGTTAAAGAAAGGAGTCTGTTGCCTCTGTTAATATGAAGTATTTTTGCAATAGGACCTAATTCATGTGTCGGATAATTTTCTGTATTGCGATGAATGTAATTGGAAAGGCGATAATGTCTGTTTTCCTTTCCAAATGCAACTTCTTCTCTCAGGTCATGACGATAACCCCCCTCACAATGAACAATTTCGCCAAGCACTCCCTGTTCTGCCATGTTTAATACCATCATTTCGTCTCTGCCATACAGACAGTTTTCCAGAAACATAACAGGCACTTTTGTTTCTTCATATGTTTCAATTAATTTCCAGCATTCACGCAATGAATATGCTCCACCTACTTCACATCCCACATATTTTCCTGCTTTCATTGCTTCAATACACATCTCTACATGCATATCCCAGGATGCACAGATGATAACTGCATCTACATCCGGCATCTGCAGTACTTCTTTATAATCTGTCACCATTTTAGGAGTGTTTCTTCCACTCTTTTCAATCATTTTCGCAGCTTCCTGACATCGGTCTTCATATTTATCGCATACTACAACAAACTCTGCATCCGGATGCTCTAAATATGCAGTTTCCAGAAGTCCTTTTCCTCTGGCTCCAAGACCAATCATTCCTATTCTGACTTTATTTCCCATAATATTTTTCCTCCAAATATCAAATGTTTTTATATCTTATCCTTTTATTCCCTGTAAAGCGATTCCTTCAATAAACTGCTTCTGGAAAAGAGCAAATAATATAAGTAATGGAAGGACTGCAAGAACCGCACCTGCCATCATAACCGGATAATCTGTTGCATACTGTCCCTGAAGATAGGATAATCCGGCTGAAAGGGTCATTTTTTCCGGTGATGTGTTAACAATCATCGGCCACATCAAATCATTCCAGACACTTCTTAAAGTAAGAATAGCAAGAGCTACCAAACCTGGCTTTACAAGAGGAAACATAATTCTTGAAAAAATCATAAAATGATTGCAACCGTCAATTCTCGCCGCATCTTCCAGTTCGTTCGGAAGTGCCATAAAAAACTGTCTCATCAGAAATGTTCCAAAAGCACTGAACAATCCTGGTATAAATAACGCCGGTATTGTGTTTAACAATCCCATTTTCTGTATCATCAGATACTGTGGCAGGATAAAAAAAGATGATGGAACCATCAGTACAGCAAGCAATGTTCCAAAAATAATATTTCTTCCTGGAAATTTGATTCTTCCAAATGCATATGCTGCCATAGAGCAGAGGATTAACTGTACTACTACGATGACAGCGGCCGTAACAGCTGTATTTAAATACATTTTTGCAAATGGAATCTTTGTAAACACTGCCGCATAATTTGAGAATAACGGTTTTTCCGGAAATATCTTTAACGGAATACAAATTGACTCTGCCTGTGTCTTTAATGATGTAAGGATCATCCATACAAATGGCAGTAGCGTTACTATCATACAAAGAATCAGAATTATAAATACAATTACATGACCCCAGTTTACTTTTTTCGACTTCATAAGAGTTCCTCCTATTCGTAATTAACCCATTTTTTCTGAAGTTTCATCTGTAATGCAGTAATAAGCATAATGATCAAAAACAGAAATACTGCAAGTGCTGATGCATATCCCTTCTTTGAGAACTCAAATGCATTCTTATAAAAATAAACTACCATACTTTGTGACGCTTCCATTGCAAGACCTGTTTTCTGTATCATCATATAAATGGTATCAAATGTCTGGAAAGTTGAGATCAATGTGGTTACTAACACAAAAAACAATGTAGGTGTTATTAATGGTAATGTAATACTAAAGAACTGTCTGATTCCACTGGCACCATCCATTGATGCAGCTTCATAATAACTTCTGGATATTCCCTGAATTCCAGCCAGCAGAATAATCATATTATAACCAACACTGCTCCATACACTTACAATGCAGATTGCAATCCAGGCTAATTGGGGATTACTTAAGAACTGAACCGAACCCATTCCAAATATATTTAAAATGTAATTGATAATACCATAATCACTATTAAACATCCATCTCCAAATCATAGCAACTGCAGCACTCATTGTAATCGCAGGTATGAAATACACTACTCTGAAAAAAGATTTGCCTTTAATCTTCATATTTAAAAATACGGCCAGAAGTAAAGACAAAATAATTACTGATGGCACAATCACAAGAACATATCTCATGGTATTAAATAGTGCATGCCACATTGTTGAATCGTGAAACATTTGTATGTAATTTTCCAATCCGACCCATTTAGTTTTATTAAAAGCACCAACCTCATGAAAACTGTCATAAAACACTTTAAAAATAGGGTAAAAATAGAACACTCCAAGACCTAAAACCAATGGTAAAATCATGGTATAGCCGGATATATAGTCCATTTTTTTCCGTTTACTGATTGCCTTCATATACCACTTCCCCTTTCGCATTTTATTAAGAAAGGCACTTGCTGACAACGCAAATGCCTTTCCATTTTATCCAATCCTTATTCACTGGCTAAAACTTCGTTCATCTTTTCTGCAAGAGTATCACAGGCATCTTTTACATCTACCTGAAAATTATATGCTTTCTTAAGTTCTTCTGCCTGATATTGTTCCCACTCTGCTGTATTTTTGGATACAGGATATGGATAGGAATATTCCTTTGACGCTGTAACAAATGTAGAAAGATTATAGGCTTTATTCTTATCTACCCAAATATCAGCAGTTCCTTCATAGGCTGGAATTGCAGCTCCCATTTCAGCAGAAAGTTTATTTGCCTCTTCACCTGATAAAAACTCAACCCATTTCCATGCTGCTTCCGGATTTTTCGTATCTTTATAAATACAATTTCCAAGACCATGAATTACTGTGGCCTGTTTTCCATTAATAGATGGAACAGGGGCAACATCAATATCGTCTTTAATATCTGAATCAAGAACCTGACTCAGAAACCATGATCCGCACCAGTACATTCCAAGTCTTCCGGATAAGAACTGTACATTTCCCTTGGTCTCTTCCAAAGATGCCTCTGATGGGCTTACTCCATCTTTCATCATATCTACCCAACACTGTACACCTGCCTGAGTTGCTTCTGTATCATAACCGGACGTTTTCTTATCCTCAGATACAATAGTTCCTCCATTGGCAAAAATGGTGTTATAAATAGCTATCTGTGTTTCATATTCGGCAGAAATTCCGTATACACTTCCATCACTCCTGGTTAACTGTTTTGCAATGTCTGCCATATCATCCCATGTCCAGTCATCTGTTGGATATGGAACTCCTGCTTCATCAAAAATCTTCTTATTGTACCATACACCGATTGTGTCAAAATCTTTCGGAATTGCATACTGTTTTCATCAACATTATAAAGTTCAACCAATGTCTCCGGATACTTTCCTGTATCAATATTATCTTCTTTAATACGGTCACTGATATCCATCAGAACATCTCCGTCCGCATATTTCATGATATTTGGACCGTTCATCCAAAATACATCTGCAATACTTCCGCCAGTTGCTCCTGCCTCAAGTTTTGTCCAGTATTCATCCCATGAACTCGGTTCCAACGTAACTTTCACATCCGGATACTGCTCATTAAACTTCTCTATGCATTTTTCAAAGTATGGTTGCTGGGTTGTATCCCAGAATGCATATCTTATCTCTCCCGAAATTTCTTCTTTTCCGTCTGTTTTTTCTTTCTCTTTAGATGATCCACATCCGGCCATGCTCCCAAGTGCTATCACACAGCTCAGCCCCAATGCTCCCGCTTTTTTCAACTTCATTTTGTCACCCTCCTTTATTTGGTAGATTTATCATAATCGAATTTCAGACAAATCTCCATTCACTTCATTGCCATTAATCTGTACATTATTTCCTTTTTTCTTATAAAAAAAGGCGAAAGATGCATCTATCTCAAGAATCCATCTTCCACCACTTTTTTCTTGCACAATATTTACTTTTTTCTTTTGATTTATTTACTTTTTAATGAGTCCACAATCTCATCTTCTGAAATATCTCCTGACAGATATCTGAAAATATTGGCTTCAAAATCTTCTCTTTGTTCAAAATCCCAGTCATTTCCAGGAAGTTCCCTGATAATATCCGCTTTCTTCAATTTAGCATATGCTTCATATATAACATCGTTTTGTCCCGAAAGATCAGCTATATTTACGTTCGGATTCGAAGGTATCTGACCAGTTTTTTTCCATATTTTCGTCTGCACCTTTTCACTGAGCATATATTTCAGAAAACGTATACAAGCTTCTTTTTGTTTTGTATCACTGGAACTTCCAATAAAATATCCGGGATACGCAGATACCATCGCCACATCTTTATTATTTTTGTCCGGAAACATTGCATATTCCATTTTTAATTTAGGATTTATCTTCTGTTCACTGTCTATACCACCGGCATAAATTGCCGAATGCCCTACATTAAAACTTCTTAATCTATCCCTGTATGTATAATTTTTTTCCACATCAGCATAATCTTTAATTTCATTTAATAATTTCAACGCCTCCGAGATACTTTTCTCATCAGAATCAGTATCTCCAATATATGACTGCATCATACATTCAATTGTGTTATAATCCAGATGCATGGAAACCGTATCCAGTTTCTCCTGCTCTGCCCATTGTTTTATCTTCTTACAACATTCCAGAAATTCTTTCCAGTTTTCCGGCGTTTTCTGTATCTTTGCATTTTCAAATATCTGTTTATTATACCAGTAACCACCTGTATTCAGAACATCTGTAACCGTATAGAGTTTTCCATCTGCAGTTTTCCATTTCATCAGAGTTTCCGGAGCAATCATACTCTGAAATTCTTTATCCTTTTCTATATAAGGCATAATATCAATCACATATCCCTGAGTAACCATAAAAGAATATAATGTATCGATTCCTGTTTCGCCGATATAAATGAGATTTGGCAATTTTCCTACAGAAATCATTTCTTTTACTTTTGATGTTACATTTTCCGGCGAAGGCATGGATATCATTTTCAGAGAAATATCCGGATTATCTTTTTCGAATTCACTATATATTTCCCTCATGGCCTGATTATCTTCTTCCATTGTTCCCCAGCCATGTAAAAGAACAATACTGATTTCATCTGACTGTGACAATGTTCCACATCCTGATAAACACATCAGCAACATCAGAAGAAGTATCAGACATTTTTTCATAACGATTTACCTCCGGTAAAGTTTCTCATACTCCTTCGGGGAATATCCTGTATATTTTTTAAAAACACGTGAAAAATATGCCGTATCTTCCCATCCTATACTGTCTGCTATTTCATAAACTCTCATCTTTCCGTCTTCAATATATTTCCTGGCAATTTCAATTTTTTTCCGATTAATTGTTTCGAACAGTTTCTCGCCTGTCCGTTCCTTATATATTCTGCTGATGTAACATCTGTTTGCATGTACCGCATCCGCAATAAGATCCAGGCTTATTTTCTTCGTATAATTTTTCTCTATAAATTTGTTAATGGAATCAATCAGTTCATCCGCAGTCTGAATTTTTTTATTTTTCTTTCTGACAAATGATAGCATCATACTTTCCAGACAATCTTCAATCTCAATAATCCGTTTTGTTTCAAGAATCAAATTGATAGCATCTTCCTGTTCCATATCGAATCCGGTTACTTCATCATCTCCATATTCAATATACAATCTGTGACACTCGGAAATAAACAGAATAGCAGCACTTCGTATACAAGAGTCTGAGTAATCTCTGATAGCCGAACGTAATTTCTGCATTTCTTCCATGCATACATTCTCATCCCCACTCTGCATACAACTTATAATATTACAGACAATTTTATTCAATTCATTATCATTCAGTTTGTTTTTCTGTCCTGCGTATACTTCTGTTCTGTTCTTCTCTGAACGATTATCTTTCTTCAATTCTTCAGAAATTTCTTCCAATGCTTTGGGAAGATCTTCAAACAAATTACTCTTTATCACATATCTTTTCACCTGAAATACAATCGCCTGTTGAGCATATTTAAAATCTTCATATGCCGTAAGCAGCACAACTACTATATCCGGATAATTCTCATGTATCCACTGCGCAGCCTCCATCCCTGTCATAAGTGGCATTTGTATATCCAGTATTACGATATCCGGTTTGTATTTTTCTACAGCATTTACTACTTCTTTCCCATTTTTTAATGTTTCTGCAAGATGACATCCCAGTTCACCCCACGGAATCATTTCTTTTAATGCTTCTCTTATAAATGGTTCATCATCTGCTGCTATAACCTTCCACATATTAATTCCCTTCCCGCTAAATTCCTATTCAAGCATATATCCGCAATTGAAACAGGGGATACCTGATTCGGTTAAACTGTTCTATCCTTTCTCATAGGAAGACAGACCGTAACTATTGTTCCTTTTCCAATCTCGCTCTGGAATAATACGCCATATTTATCACCATAAAGATTACGTATCAGTCTCTGAATGTTCATGACACCTACTCGAGGATTCTTATTATCTTTCCTGTCATCCATTTCATTCACATTAAATCCTACGCCATCGTCTTCTACAACAATATTTATAGAATCTTCAGAAGCTTCTCTGATTGCTACCCTGATTCTGCCTTCTGTTCCCTTTGGCTCCAGTCCATGGATGACCGCATTCTCTACTATCGGTTCTATACAAAGTCTGGGGACATAACATTCCTTTATCTCATCAGACTCCCATTCAATATTATAGGTAATGATATCCTTAAATCTTTCACTCTGAAGGTATAAGTAAAATCCGGCTATTTCCATTTCTTCTTTTAACTTTATCTCAACCTCATTTCTTCTGAACAATTTTCCTCTCATTAATCCTGCAAAAGATGTTACCGTCTGATATAATTCTTCATCGCGGTGTTTTTTTACCTTAATAGCAATCATTGTCAGTACATTAAACATAAAATGTGGATTTATCTGAGCTTGCAGATACTGAAGCCGCGCTTCTTTCACAAGTAATTGTGTTTCGTATACTTCTTTGATCAGAGTTTCAATTCTCACTGTCATTTCATTAAAAGAGTCGCTGATCTGCTGAAACTCTAAAATATTGTAATTCTCCAGCTTTGTTTCAAAGTCTCCCGTTCCAACCTGTTCAATTTTTTTTACAATTCTCTGTAACGGATAAGTAACCCTCCTTGAATAATACAATGCTGAAACTACTACTGCAATAAACATAGATACAGCAATTGTCCAGGCCAGCTGAAATCCCGGTCTAATATCCAGATATAATTTACTTTTTGGTATTATTATGTAAGTAGATAAACCAAAACTGTCCTGATTTTTTTTATACAGATATTTTTTATGATCTTTTTTTATTTCTCCGTCCAGATTAATCAGCTCATCTTTTAAAATTCCATTTAATCCTGTTCCCCCTATTTCAGTCCCATCATTCGTCTGTATTGACCAGTAATATGTCTGATATTTTTCCAGTTTGGAAAAGATCTTGTTGATATTTTCCATATCAAATATTGCAACACAATATCCCATACGTTCCATGTCATCATCATAAACAGAAAAATAACACTCTATTTCCTGACCGTTTTTTCTGTAATAGAACATTTTGTCCTGATCTCTGTATCTTTTAATTCCATCAATTATACGTGTATTCTTTATATTATCTGCCGATTGTGTCTCCGGATAAAAATGAATCCCTTTATACTCCATATTTTTAGAAAATACATAATAGTCACTTACAATCGGAAATGTATCCGACACCATATTCTGATTGGAAAAAAGGTTGACTCCCTGTTTCATTACTTTCTCAATTCCCTCTGTCGAACCGGTACGGAAAAAATAATTCATATTTTCATTTTCACTCAGATATATTACTGATCTTTCCCAGAACAGCAGATGATTTGTAAACTGCTTTTCCACACTTTCCATATAGAAATCCATATCTTCGCGCAATGCAATTGAAGACCACTGGAATATGATAACGGATAATCCTCCACCAACCAGAAGCATTGTCATAATACTGGTCCACACAAGCATATTCACCATTTCAGACCGAATTGTCTTTTTGTTCTGTCTTTTTATTCTGTCTTTATTCTTTACTTTCATATATTAAAATTTCCTGTTATCTGGAGTATTTTTACTATAATTTTATCATAAGTGTCAGATTATATCCAGCACTATATGCAGAAGATATCCATCTTTCAACTGTCTTAATGTTACTGTTCACTCGGGAGTTTGACACATTGAAATGCAAAAAAGTACCTCAAATCCTTGAAATAGGCTTATTTTTTTGTCAAAATTCTATTTTTATTATATAGTAATATTTAGTGATATATTGTATAATAGTGACAGAGGTGATTATTATGCGTATAACAACATCAAAATCAAAAAATTCCGAGTCCTTTTACATCACTCAGTCCTATACAAATGCCAATGGGAAAAGCACTTCCAAAACCATCCGAAAATTAGGTACGTTAGCTGAATTATCAGCGCAGCTCCACACGGATCGTGATGGAGTTGTTGAATGGGCTAATGAACAAGCGCGTCTTGAGACTCTGAAATATAAAAGTGAAAAAGAAGATGCTACTGTTATGATTCCGTTTCATTCCAACAGACTTATGGACTATCATAAACAGAAGCTATTTTCTGGTGGATATCTTTTCCTTCAATCGATTTACTATGGGCTTAAGCTTGATTCTGTCTGCAGAAAAATCAAAAGCCGACATAAATTCGAATATGATCTTAATGCGATTTTATCTGATTTAATTTATACAAGGGTTCTGGAACCTTCCAGCAAAAGTTCTTCCTTCCGAGCAGCAAAACAGTTCCTTGAGCCTCCAACTTATGAACTTCATGATGTGTACCGAGCTCTTTCTGTTCTTGCTTCTGAAATGGATTTTATTCAATCAGAAGTTTATAAAAATAGCTTTTTTCTCGGTGACAGAATGGATCGGATTCTTTATTATGATTGCACAAACTACTACTTTGAAATCGAACAGGCAGATGGTGATAAAAAATACGGAAAAAGCAAAGAACACCGTCCGAATCCCATTATTCAAATGGGACTTTTTACAGATGGTGACGGAATACCTTTAGCTTTCTCACTCTTTCCTGGAAACCAAAATGAGCAGAAATCTTTAAAACCTTTAGAAACAAAGATTCTCCAGCAATTCGGCTGTGATAAGTTTATCTATTGCAGTGACGCCGGACTTGCTTCTGAGGATAACCGTGTTCTTAATCACATGGGACAGAGGGCATTTATTGTCACTCAGTCCATCAAAAAACTGCCTGCCGAAGATCGGGCATGGGCTTTAAAGAAAACTGGCTTCAAACGTCTCGCAGATGATAAACCTGTGGACCTTACAAAACTGACAGGTGATGACAAGAACCAGATTTATTATAAAGACGAACCATTTACAACCAAAAAACTGGATCAAAGATTGATCATAACCTACTCACCTAAATATGCTGCTTACCAGAAAGCCATCCGTGCAGAGCAGATCAGTCGGGCAGAAAAAATGGTTGCAAATGGCTCTCTAAAAAAACAGCGTAAAAATCCAAACGATCCTGCAAGATTTGTAAATAAGATAGCTGTAACCAACGAAGGAGAAAAAGCTAAGATCCACTATTATCTCGATACAGATAAGATTGCTGAAGAAGAAATGTATGACGGGCTTTATGCGGTATGTACAGATCTGCTTGATGATGACGTTGCAGATATCTTAAAAGTCAGTGAAGGAAGATGGCAGATTGAAGACTGTTTCAGAACTATGAAAACAGACTTTGAAGCCAGACCCGTTTACTTAAACCGTGAAGACCGGATTAAAGCCCATTTCCTTACCTGCTTTCTTGCTCTGTTATATTTTCGATTATTAAATCGCTCTCTGAAAGGAACTTATACTACAGAACAATTACTTCGTACTTTAAAGGATATAAAATTTGCGGATATAGAAGAACAGGGCTTCATGCCAGTATATGAACGTCAGGAAATCACTGACGATCTCCATGAAACCTGCGGATTCAGAACGGACTATCAATTCATAACAAAACGGAAAATGAAAGGAATTCAGAAAAAAAGT
>OLPP01000872.1_pt1 | contig 15372 bp, 16 predicted proteins | sample 1643151 | NCBI WGS metagenome assembly OLPP01 (sample SAMEA3136679, study PRJEB25190) | human gut metagenome | biome: human gut; feature: human-associated habitat; material: faeces | place: Austria | collected 2013 | reverse complement strand
GCCCTATAACCTCTCTACCATGCAACCATATAAGGGCTATGGCCTTATGAGCTTATGCCCTTATGTCCTTATGTGTTTGAAACATATAACGTCTAAGCCTTATAATCCCATCATCTCGACCGCATACGAAAGGAGCGTCATATCATGGGCGAGGAACTGCAAGAGGATATCGACCGAGATACCGGAATCGAGGAGGGCGAGGCGGATCACCGTATCAACGAGTTCCGCGACCTCGTGCGCCGACTGGAGAACATCGAGTCGGGAATCATGGACGGGTTCGCCCGCCTGGAGTCCGGAATCAAAGAGGGCTTCGCCCGCTTGGCGGAGCGCATGGGCGCCGTCGCCTCCATCGCCGTCGACAACGGGGCCGCGCCCATGGACTCGCAGACGGCCAGCGAGCGCGAGCAGGTGCCGACGGAAACGGTAAACCCCGAGGTTGACGCCGATTTCCTGGAGGCGTCCTGGGACGACCTGGCAGAGGCTTTGGATATTTAAGGAGGTAACAGCATGGCCGTCAACAACAGCACTATCCTCGCGCGCGCTTGGCTGGAGGGAACCAACGACTATCAGCAGCGCATCCCCAACCCGGTGATCTCCACGTTGGAGCAGACCCAGCGCGCGCTGTGGGCGCCCAACGCGTCCGACCTGCGCAACCAGTTCGCCGATTTCCTGGTGAAGCGAATCGGCTACACCATCGCGCGCGCCAAATCCTGGGAATCTCCGCTCGCCGTATTCAAGGGGCCGCGCCTCAACTTCGGCGCGACGACCCAGGAGATCGCCTTCGCCTGGGTCATGGGGCACACCTACAACGACGACGCGCAGACGCTGCTCAAGAAGTACGAGCCCGACGGGGCGGTGGCGTACCATCAGGTCAACCGCGAGATGAAGTACCCGATTACCATCAACGAAGCCGAGTTGCGCATGTCGGTGGTCGAGCAGATGGGACTCAACCGCATTGCCGCGGGTTTTATGACCGCGCCCGTCAACTCCGACAACTACGACGAGTACCGCGCCATGCTCCAAGTGCTCGCGACCTATAACGACGAGTACGGATTTTTCAAGTTCGGCCTGACGGCCGCGCCGACGGACGAGGAGACCGGCAAGGCGTTTCTCACGGCCGTGCGCCAGATGGTGGGTCGCTTCGCCTTCCCATCCTCCCTCTACAACGCGTCCAAGGTCGATATCCCGGTATTCGCCAAGCCGGACGAGTTGGTGCTGATTACCACCGTGGACACCGCGGCCGTGCTCTCCGTCGAGGTGCTGGCCTCGATTTTCCATGTCGAGCAGGCGGAGATCAACGTGCGGCAGATCCTCGTGGACGAGCTGCCCATCCCCGGAGCGGTGGCTCTGCTGACCACAGAAGATTTCTTCGTCGTGCAAGATTACCTCTACGAGACCTCGAGCTTTTACAATCCGGAGACGCTCAGCACGACGTACTGGCTGCATCATTGGGAGGTCATCAGCGCCAGCCCCTTTGTGCCGGCAGTGCTGTTCACCACCGAGGCCGGCACGGAAACGCAAGTCGTCAAGCAGACCGTCACCGGCATGACGATCACCGGCCCGGACGCCATCGAGCAGGGAGGCACGGCACAGCTGGCCGTCAACCTCACCGGCACCATCGCGCCGGACGTGCCCGAGATCGCCGTGGAGCCGGACGCGGCGCTCTACACCGTCACGGCCACGGTCGCAACGGAGTCGAAAGATACGGCCAAGACCGAGGCCGTGGAACTCTCCGAGTGGGACAATTACGTCGACGCCTGGGGCGTCCTGCATATCGGCGACGACGTGCCCGTGGGGGCCGCGGTCACCGTCACGGCGAAATCGGTGTACGTCAATCCCTCGGCCGCGACCACCAAGTACACCGCCGCGCACACGCTGACAGTGACGGCCGCGACCACCAACGAGGACAAGGGCGAGTAAGCGCCCCGGCACTGCCGACGTTTTTCGAGGGCGGGCACCTACTGCCCGCCCTCTCTTTATCCACGAGAGGAGGAAAAACGGTGGACAAGTCATTCCCCCACCTGCCGGACACTCCTTTTCCCGGCCTCGCCAACGTCAACCCCTACCAGGCCGCGAGCACCTACGACTACGGGCAGTGGCGCGACAACGCCCATATAAAGATGCTGTCCGTGCCCTGGGATTCTGCTTATGAGAACACCATCGCCTGGGAGTCGGCAGAGGCCCGCGATGCGTGGCTCGATGCCCAGAAGGGCCATCCCGTGAGCGAGCCCACGCGCTTCATGACCTCGCCGGAGGGGATCGTGCGCGTGCCGGTGCCCTACAACGTCGCCACGCAGTGCAATTACTGCGTGGTCGATTATCCGGACTTCCCCGTCCCGGGCGGGTCGCCCTCGCGCGCCCGCTACTGCTATTTCGTCGCCGGTTGCGAGGAGCTTGCGCCCAACACCACCGAGCTGCACGTGACCCTGGACGTGTGGAGCACGTACTTCTGCAGCGTGGAGGTGTCGGGCATGATCCTAGCGCGCGGGCACGCGCCCATGGCGGCGGTGACGGCCTCGCAGTACCTTGCCGATCCGGCGCGCAATTGCAAGTACCTGACGGCCCCCGATGAGTCCTACGGGTCTATCAGCGTGCAGCGGTCGCGCGTCTCCAAGGTCGTCAACCAAGAGGTGCACGCCATCGTGTTCATGTCGGGCGCGCCCACGGAGGACTGGGGAAGTTACGCGGGCGATGACATCAACGTGCCCGTGCAGCCGATCACCTACCACAACGGCGTGCCCTCGCTGCCCTCGTTCGCCATGGAGACCTCCCAGCTCATGGGGTTTCTGTCCGACATGAGAGTCCAGGCCCCCCAGGCGTTTCAAACGATCGGATGCGTGGCCTTCGTGCCCAAATCGCTTACCGGCTATAGCAGCACCATCACGGTATTCGGCCATGAGGTCTACGCGCTGTGGTCGCGGGGATGGACGGAGCTTGAGCTTGCCGATCTGGAAAAGGGTTTATTCAAGTACGATCCACTCTACGCTGATTTCGCCAAGCTCTACACCTATCCCTACGCCGAGCTGGTATTCCGCGACCACGCGGGGCGCGAGGTGCCCGTGCACGTTGAGGACACGCAAGGGACGCTGTCGGTGATGGCCTGCATCGCCCTCACCTTCCCCGCGCTCAATATCGATACTTATATCAAGGGCGTCGGCACCGGTGCGCTCTCGTCCCTGAGCTTCGCCAACGCGACGCCCCTTACGTGCGACCTGGACGCCGACGCCTTCAAGACGCTCACGACCTGGGGCGTGCCGACATTCGCCGTCTACCTGGATCCGCACACGCGGGCCCAGTACGCGGACTATTACGGGCGCCTCCAGGCACAGACGGCGTACCAGGCGGCCTACCGAAGCGCCTTGGCGGCCAACGATACCACGGCAGCCAACGCATATGCCAATGTAACGGCCCAGCTCGCAAATCTGAGCACGGCCATTTCCACTAGCGAGAGCGCGTTGGAGCTCAATCAGGATATGGAGACCGTAGTACTCGGCAATACCATCATCACTAACAACATATTGACCAATAATGCGAATCTTACCAGCAAAACTATTACCAACGCCACAAATGCAGCTGCTGCCACGACCAACATGAATTTGGTTGGCGCTCAGGCAACGGCCGGGCAGATCAACGTGGCGAAAATGGGCCTTTCCGCGCTGGGCAGCGCTGTTAATATGGACATGGGGGGAGTTATCCAGGGAATCGCGGACATTCCCGCCTATGCCATCTCCGGGACCTCGATGCTCAACGCGCAAACGGCCAATGTCGGAGTTACCATCGCCACTAGCCAGGAGATCGTGGAGGCCACAATCTCCAGCAATACGGTGCGAAATACCGAGACGAATCAGCTCAACAATATAAACTTGTCGAAACAGCAGCATACCGCGTCGGCAGTGCTCGACGTCAACAATACGGGGCAGCGGACACAGGCGAATAACAGCGCCGCGACGCAGCGGGGCAATATAGCGCGCTCGAAATCCACTGCGGACGCCAACGCCGCCCGCTCCCGCGACGTCGCCGCCTCGGCCGTGGCGAACGCCTATAAGGGCCAGGGCCTGCAAGCCCCCATGACGTGCGGCGCGTACGCATATGGCGAGCATGCCATGACGCGCCCCATGATGTGGTGCGTCGAGGCGCGCACGCAGCCCGAGGGGGCCGTACGCGCGGCTGCCGGGCAGTTCGCCCGGTACGGCTACGCGCTCGGCCAGCCGTGGGACGTATCCGATTGGCAGCCCATGCGGCACTATTGCTACTGGCAGTGCTCCGACGTGTGGGTGACGCCGGCGGGCGCGGGCGTGTCGCAGGGCGACGCCGGCGCGATCCGTGATATACTCGTCGCCGGCACGACGATTTGGAGCGTGCCGGAGGAAATAGGCAATGTGGACGTTTGGAGCAACCATGGCCAAGGCTAAGAACGCGGGACTCGATCCCACCCACGGGCTGCCCGTGTTCTGGGAGGCGTCCGTGCTGGATCGGGACGCCTCCATGATCTACGAGGATCAGCTGATGGCCATCGCCATGAGCCGCTTCGAGTGGCGCGGATTGCCGGACACGTGCGACGCGCGCTACCTGGAATGGTGCCTGCTCGCCGAGGGCTGCGCCACGCTCGCCGTCAGCAACGGCTCGCTGTACTCCCTCATGGCCGTGCAGCAGGGCGCGCCCAATATGTACGACAATCCCCGCGCCTGGATCGCGCGGGGCCAGACTGGCGAGTACCAGTTCCCGTGCGACTGGCGCAACGGGGTGTTCATTTGGGACAACGATCTGCGCGTGTCCACGCTCTACAAGCTCCGGTACTTCGCCCGGCGCCTGGCGCTGTGCGATCGCACCGTGGACGTCAACATGCAGCAGCAGCACCATCCCCTGATCCTCACCGTGCCCCAGGAACTGCAATCGGACGCCGAGAGCATCTACCGGCAATACGCCAACGGCGAGCCGGCCATCCTGGGTACTAATGTCCTTAAGGAAATCGTCAGCAATATTACCTGCATCAAGACGGACGCCCCGTTTATCGCGGAGGGCGTCCAGACGGTGCAGCGCAATATCTGGGCTCAGGTCTTCCAGCTGCTGGGCTTCGACCAGCTGCTGGAGAAGACCGAGCGCCGCGTGGACGACGAGATACTGGCCGAGACGGGCCCCAGCGAGGCCATGCGCCTCAACTCCTTGGGCGCGCGTCGCCGGGCCTGCGATAAGCTGTCCCGAATCTGGGACAGGCCCGTAACGGTGGACTGGGCGCGCGACTGGCGGAGCGACAACTACGCGTGGGCCCACGATCTCAAGGAGTTGACCGGCAATGGGGATTGAGATGGACGAGTGGCGGGACTGGCACGCGATTACCTCGATCCAGCTGGGCCAGCTGGTGGAGTACGGTTTCATCACGTGGGACGAGTCGTGGGCCTGGGACTGGTACGACGAGGAGCAGCGCGACCGCTGGCAATCCCTCTTCGAGGGGCGCTACTGGTGGCGGGAAATCGCCATCGTGCCGCCCGGCCGGTGGAAGCAGCAGCTTTTGCAGAAGCTCAACGAGGCCATGCCGAAGTACAAGCCGCTGTACAAGATGGCCGCCGACGGACTGGACCCCTTGCAGGCGTCCAACGAGTACGGCAAGAGCCGCGATATCTTCAGCGAGTTCCCGCAGACGATGCTATCGGGCAACTCCGACTACGCGAGCACCGGCAACGACCGCCAGTACGAGCGCGTGACCGAGGGCGATATCATGGAGAAGTTCGCGGTCATGGAGAAGTTCCGGACGGTCGACCAGATGCTGTTGGACGAGGTGGAGCCGCTTTTCTCCTGCCTCTTCACGGTCAATGTAAACAGCTACTAGTTAGGAGGACGATATATGTCGTTGATTCCCTCTCGCGGGTGCGGGCCGTGCGGCCCCCAGAGCTTCCCGCCCCTGTGGTGGGCCTACACTGATTTCCCGCCGGTCGCGCCCTTTTACTGGGACGTGCACAGCGCCGAGGAGCGCATCAAGAAAATCTGCGATTACCTGTGGAAGACCATCAACTTCACGGAGTCCACGGCCGAGGAGGTGGAGGCCTGGGGCGAGCAGATTGCAGCGCTTCAGAAGGAATTCGAGCAGTTCAAGGCCTCGGGCTTCGACGACTACTACAAGGCCCAGGTAGAGCAGTGGGTGGGCGAAAACACCAAGTACGTCTTCGACACGTTGGCGCGCCAAGTCTATTTCGGTCTTTCGGCTGACGGGCACTTCATCGCGTACATACCCCAGTCGTGGGACGATATAGTATTCGACACCGGCCACGATTACAGCAAGGACACCTATGGGCGGCTCATCCTCCGGTGGGAGGCCGACCCGGCCGAGCGCCACCCGGCGGGGGATCAGGGGCCAGAAGATGCGCGGCGGTGATCCCCTCATAGCTCTCATCTTCATGGCGGCGATTTGCGCCATCGCCGTCGCCTGGAGGCTGACGGCATACTGACGCCGGGGAAATTAATCGTATTTTAGTACAAAAGGAGGAAAAACATGACAGATGCCAAGAACCAACTGGAGGAGTACGTGCGCGGCATGGGCGCCGACGAGCTGGCGCAGTTCGCGGCCTTTATCGCGGCCCGCGCGGGCGCGTCTCCGGACGCGCCGGCCCCGGGAGTTCGCCAGTACGTGGGGGCGCGCTACGTGCCCGTGTTCGCCGATCCCCTGGAGTGGAGCGATCAGCGGGGGTACGAGCCGTTGACCATCGTTGCCTATCAGGGCAACAGCTACACGTCCATGCAGAGCGTGCCGGTGGGGGTCGACATTAACAACACCGCCTATTGGGCGCAGACGGGCAATTACAACGCGCAGATCGAGGCCTACCGTCAAGAGGTGCTGGCGTACGACGAGCGGATCACGGCCAACGCGAACGCCATCGCCGCGGAGACGCAGGAGCGCGAGAGCAAGGTGGCCGAGGCAATGGCCGATATCGCGGCGGAGACCCAGGCGCGCATCAATGGAGACAATGCGTTGGCTCTTCGCATCGACTCTTTGTCAAAGCAAACCCCGGTACAGAATGAAAATGGGCGCAACGCCGTATTTATCGGCGACTCGTTTATGGCCCCCACAACGTCCTACCCGCAGAAACTCGCTTATTTCACGGCGCAGTTAATGGGTTGGACAATGTACAACTACGCATACGGCGGCAGCGGATGGGTTGACGAGGCCGGTGCGGCAATGAACTTCTACCATCAAATACAAAAAGCGGCGCAGCAGATCAGCATCCCCGTTGCGGATGTTGATTATATTGTAATCGGCGGAGGTTTCAACGATTGGAACGATCCCACCCCCTTGACTTACGACCAATTGTACAGCGCTGCATTACAGACTGTTAAAGAGGCTCGGGCCCAATTTCCCAACGCCCAGATCATCGCAATCCCTATGATGTTTAGAAATTACGGCGTCGATACGCATATGCACGATCTTTACGCCGCAATCGTCGCCGGCATTGTGGCGTCCGGTGTCGCTGTTAAGGTAATCGAAGACGCTTATATGTGGCAGCTCGGATTTAAAAACGTGGACGGCGTGCATCCCACCGTGGAGCTGTATAAGATCATGGCGCAACACGTGGCCTCTAAGGTCATGGGCGGCGATGCGAAAACCTCGCGCCTGTACTCGCAAACTCTATCCGGGGGCGGTATCTCCACTACGCTTAATTTCATCATCGCGGACGGCATGGTAACCGCCTGTCTCGATAAGGTCAACCTTCCCGCATTGACGGCAGGGCAGCAGGTGACGGTGGCCGCCCAGGTATTTTTGACGTGCGCGGCCCCGTCGGCCAAGCGCCTTGCCGTTGTTAATATATCCAGCGAGCCAGTCGGGCAGTTTATCTGGTCTGGATCGTCCATTCTCTTCTACGCGGCGCAAAATATCAGCGCGGCAGCATACGCGGGCGGATCGATCAGCTATCCGCTTTGGGTAAAATCACCCCAGTAAAACATATAACCCCAACACGCACGAGGCCCCGCCATCCAGGCGGGGCCTCGCGTTGATTGGAGGGCCACGGCATGCGGCGCGCCGGCTGAAAAGGGCGCGAACCTCGCAGCTCCGGCACCGTCCCCGGTGCGCGTCCGGACGCTGCTACTCGCCCGCGCTCCCGCCGCCCTGGCCGACGGTCATTGTACCACAGGCACCCATACTATCTCTTTATCTGAGGCCGAACATTCCCAGGCACTCGCCCAGGGCCGCGCGGGTGCCGTCGCAGTCCACGCGCACCAGGCCGTACCGGTACATTTCCACGAGGTACCTCATGACGGGCTCGTTGCGCGCGGCCAGGAACGCGTTGAACTCGCCCTCCTTGTTGGTGAGCGCGTACACCGGGTCGATGTTGGCGGGCGCCCCGTCGGTCACGTACACCATCCCCTCGCCGCGATCCTCCCATACCCCGTAGCGCCGCCCCTGGTGCGCGATGGCGAACGCGGGCTTGGCCCTGCGGGGCTTCTCGGCCACGAACAGGCCCGAGGCGTCCAAAAACTCGTTGTCGAGCGCTCCCGCGCTGGTGGGATCCATGGCCGAGAGGCGTCCGGCAACGGTGGTTGACTTGCGCCGCCTGTCCTGTCGGCGGGGCTCCACGTAATCGAGTAGCACCGTCTTACGGCCGTCGGAATCCGTATACCAGTGCTTGCCGAACGGCGGCGGCTTGCGAATGCCCAGCAAGTGAAAATAGGGGTTGGCCATCGAGAGGCCGTTGGCGAGCAGGTACAAGCGCGGCTGATGTTCGCGGGGCACGGCGTTGCCATCCTCGTCCACCTGCTCGCGGGTGATCGAGTCGACGGCCTGGGTGAGCACGTAGTACTCGCGGGGGAGGTACGACGTGTAGCGCTGCAATGCCGGGTCTATAATGGCCTCGTCCAGCACGATCCGGTAGGGGTCTATGAACGTGGTGTTCTTGATCTGCTGCATCTGGGTCAGCGCGCAGAAGTAGCCCATGCACCGCCAGTCCGGCTTCTCGCCATCGGGAACCCTCTCCGCGCACCAGGCGAATCGGTTGTCGGTTTTGAACATGTGCCCGGGGAACTCGCGGCCCACCTTCGCCAGATACTCGCCCGACATAATGGGTAGCTCGGTCTTGTACCTGACGAGCTGGACGAAGCGCGCGCCGTCCTTGAGATAGTCGGCGATCAGCTGCTTTCGCAGACCGTAGGTCTTGCCCACGTCGCGCACGGCGACGACCATAGTAAGAAGGGCGTCGTAGGCGAAGGTAGCGCCCCAATCGTAGTGTCTGCTATTGCTCATTGTCATAATCCTCGTCGTAGCTTATCCAGGGCTCCCACCCGCCCTCGCCGTCAGGCGTCGCGCCGATCAGGCGCGGCCGATCCTCGGGAAACACACCCCGCGCGTTGAGGTACTCCAGGTTCTGGGCGTTGCCCAGCTTGGAGGCGTCCCCGATATCGCGCGCGCCGGGGAAAAGGGCGATGGATCGCGGCGCGTCCACCTCGCACGTACCGCCCAGGTAGTCCGTCACCCGCTCGCGCACGCGCTCCCAGGGCTTCGGATGGTCGCGCTGGAGGTACCGGCAAACGCTGTAGTCCATGGTCGCATTGTACCCCAGCACGGCATTTGCGATCCAGGCGAAGTCATGCCCGCGCGCGGCCATGTCGTCGCACCAGCGCTCTATATGGTAGGCCCCCTCGGGGCGGGGGAGGCCCGCGCAGGTGACGTGATAGGTGCCGTCCTCGGCCTGGGACAGCCTGGCCTTGTTCCAGGCCTCCCAGTGGAGCGGCCAACGGCCGCCCCCCGCGCACCCCTCGATATCGAACTCGCCCACGTGATCCAAGTTGCACGTGAGGTCGGGGAAGCACCGGCGCACGCGCTCGCCGGTGCGATCCAGGGCCGCCCGTGCCGCCTCGTGCAACGGGGCGAGCGCGGCCAGTATCTCGTCATCCGTCGGCGCGTTGGCGAGCTTGATGCTGTCCGTGTCCCCGCCCACGGCCACGGCGAGCGGGCACGCCTCGAAAAGGAGCATGAGCGCGATCGCGAGGTGCATCCGCGAGCCGCCCACTATGCGCGTGCCGTAGGTGTACCATACCTTGCCGACCTCCCCGCTCACCTCGTCCCAGTTCTCCGCCGTGGGCACGGTCGCCTGATCGACTGCGAGCGTACCGTCCGCCATGACGCGGTACTCGGGTTTGAGCGTGTTTTGCGCCTGCACCCCGTAGATGCCGTTGAACATGCCCTTGACCGTCGAATTGTAGTAGCTCGCCAAGAACTGGGCCGAGCACGTCCCCGCGCGCAGCTCGTCGGCGATATGCGCCGGTATGGTCGCGGCGATGGGCGCGGTATAGGGCTCCCCCTCGCGGTACCCGTGCACGATATGCTTGAGCGCCTGCTTCTGCGCGAAGAGGATATGGCTCTGCAACGTGACGTAATCGGGCGGCCTCACCCACCGCTGCGCCAGCTCTCCGCAAACGACCTGCATATCGTCCCACTCGTAGACCTGCGCCATCGTCCACAGCTCAAGCTCCGTCACGTGGCACTCCAGCCAGTCGGCGCCCATGACCTTGCCGAAGGCGATCGACACGTTGAAGCCCCGATCCATCCAACCGGCAGACCGCGCGCACTCGTCGGCCAGGCGCCCCGCCTCCGTGCCCCAATCGGCCCCGGGCGCCTTGCGAGTCAGCTTGCCGCTGGCGAGCGTGGCGATCCCCTCGCGTGCGAACACCGAGCCCCGGCGCAGGCGCAGGCCGTCGAAGCGGATACGTGCGTTGATGCCGTAGGGGAGGGGCTGCCAGTAATGCGTCAGCACGTCTGCGAGGGGCACGGCCGCCACCGCCTCGCATGCGCGCTGCAACGTATCCAGTGAGGGCGCGCGGAACCCGCGCGGCACCATGAGGCCGTTTATATAGAGATGGTGCATGCTGGTAACGTCGAGGCTCGCGACGTCGCGGCACACCTGGGCCGCCCGATTGGCCGCGGTGAACGTGAGACCGCCCCGGAAGCACGCCCGCCGGAGCGCCCACGAGTGGAAGTTGCGCGGGCGCTCCTCCTCGGCGTTCATCTCGTAGCAGCGGCGCAGGGATACGGTGTTGCCCTTGGCGGTCCTAATGCGCAGCCTGCCCAGCTCGCGCCTGGCCATCTGGCGCACGAGGGAGGTTTTTGTGATGACGCGGGTACCGAGCATTTCCGGATCGAGCCAGGGGTTGGCCTCCGTAAGATAGCGGAGATAGGCCGGGATCACCTGCACGTCGCGGGCGGCGTAGTGTCGCTCCTGGGGCGTTATCGGCGTCTCGGGAGTGCGTACCAGACTGTAATCCCAGTCGCCCACGGCCTTGGCGACGCCGCAGGTGCGCCCCATGGCCGCCAGGCCGCCCATCTCGAGATAGTACGTGTCCCACAGACGCAGCAGCACGGTGCCCTCGTAGCAGAGATCGAGGGTGTAGACGTGAGTCGAGGACTGGGCCACGACCTCGCACTGGTAGTTCGCGGCCAGCTCCTCCATCAAGGGGGCGAGGTCGAACATCATATTGTAGACGCAGACGATGGGCGTCGAGCATCGGCCGAAGCCGTCGTCGATGAGCCGCTCCAACCATTCGAGCACGTCGGGTCGGTAGCGGAAGAGCTCGATCCTCTCCCCCTCGCCGGGCGCGTACTCCCGCAGATCGACGCCGGTTAGATCGTTGCAGATATAGACGCAGGGAAACGCCCGCGCCTCCGTCCGCTCCCCTAACGTGGTGGTCTCGGTATCGTAGGCGCCCGCGATATGGCTCCGCCGGATCATGTCAGATCATGTCCGGGGTTACGGCGACGACGTACACCATATAGTCGGGGCTGCCCGTGTCCCTGTCCACGTTCTCGGCCAGCTCCAACTGCAATTTGTTGCGGGGATCGTCGGTGGCGCCCCCCGACTTGCCCGTGCGTATCCGGTACTCGCGTCGCAGGGCCTCGCCCTGCTGTGCCATCACGAGCCTATATACCTCGTCTATCGGCTTGCCGTAGTACTCGGCAATGGATCGCAAGCGGTCTGGCCCCTTGCCGGCCCACGCCGCCTGAGTCGCCCGCATGAAGATCTTGTTCCTGGCGGCGGTCATGCCGTTGATGCTGGCCCCCTTGCGGGACGATGCCCCGAATTGGGACCGGAACATGATGTCGCGCCGCTGGGCCGCCGAGGCCCTGGCACCGGCGACGCGCTGGCCCAGAAGATCGGCGGCCCGTACGGCCGACTCGCGCCGCGCCCTGTCCGGGCGGTGCCCTATGTAGGTCGCCGCTATCTGCTGCTCAAGGGACGCCTTGTAGCCGCGCTGGGCCGCCGTGAGGCTCCCGCCCGTGTCGCGCATGAGCCTCTCCAGCGCGCGCTTGGCGCGGCGCCGCTGATTGTAAACCTTGTCGCTTTCCTGCTTCGCGGCGCTCCTAGTCGACTTTGCCATAGTCTCCTCCAAATCAAAAAAAAGCCCCGACGTCTACAGCCGTCGGGGCCGGTGCTTTCGGCGTTTTTCCGGCTTACTCGGCCGGTACGAGGGTCTTGTAGGTCTTCCCGCCATCGAGGGGCGTCACCTGGACGTAGACGGGCACGCAGCCCTCAGCGTCGCCCTTGCCCATATCGGGGAAAGTTGCCGCGAGCAGCGCGGCGGACTGGGCGATGCCCTCGGATTGGGACATATAGCTCTTGCCCTCGGTGTCGATGATATAGGTATTGATGCACGGGGTGTTCGGCAGACGCGGGTCGCGGGACTTGCGCACCCCCGGCGTGGTGATGATGTCGCGCACGTCGAGGACAGTGCCCTCGGGCACGTCGCTCAGGGACTGAGCGCCGGTGAGGGCCTTGGCGCTCGCGATCTTGCCGGCGCGGGTGGAGAGGTCGCACGTGTTGATTAAGGACGCCTCCACCACGGGCGCGGCCATGTCGCGGGGGGTCTCGTCGTAAACTGCCAGCTGTTCGGTCATTTCTTTTCCTTTCTCATTGCGAGGTTGATGAACTGGTCGAGCGGCATAGTGTAGTAAGCCTCATCGTGCTCGACCGCGTTCAAGGTGATAGAGGGGTCGCGAAACTCCCTCCTGAGCTTCGCCTGGGCGCGTTTGAGCGTATAGCACCCCGGCAGCTCGGCGGAGAAGTCGAAGAACTCCCCTCGGCTCACATATTGCCCGCGGCAGTGGGTCACTACCACGGTACGGCCAACGGTCTTATGGTAATCGGTCGCCAACGGTTTCACCTCCAATCAATGCGGCGCGGGGATCATGGTAGATCATCCGCGCCGAATATGCAATAGGTTTACTGCATTTTTTTATTCACAAGTTTTTGCACCGGTTTGTAAGCGCTCCCCAAAGCCCTTTTGCGCGCCTCGCCCTTTCCGTAACGATCGGCTATGACGTCATCCGCCACCTTTGCGATGCCGGCTGTGGAGCCGTGCCGCAGGTTGACGATGAGCTGCACCACGTCGTACCTGCCGCCCAGGGCGCGCCGGCGATCCTCGCCGTTGCCGTAATCGCCCCGCTCGACCGCGTCGGCCAGCTCATCGGCCGTCATATCTCCGGGCCCCTCCGGCCCGTCGTAAATAGGCGGCGCCGAGATATCGAGTTTCGACTGGCTGAGATCGGTGCGCCCCCCGTTGCCCGTGCACCCCGGCACGTCGGCCCGGTCGGTGCACTGCCAGATATCCCAGGCGACCGACGGCGCCCGGCTCGACCACTTGGCTACCCACCGGCATTTCGCGCTTACGTTTTCGAGGATAGTCGACCACCAATGCTCATTGGCGTATATACCGGTGGCGTACCCCTCGGCCTCAAGCTGCCTGCACCAGAGCACGGCGTTAGTCGCAGCCGCGGCCTCCGTGCCGCTTTGCTCGGCGTCGAAAAAGCAGGGATAGAGGCGATAGCGCGCGTCCTTGTAGGGCTCCAGGAGCCGGATCATGTGCGCCGCCTCGCTCATGGCCCTCGTGGTATTGCCGGCATAGCTGTACAAATAGGCGCCCCAGGGAATGCCCAAGCGCTCGCAGGCGTCCGCGTTGCGCTTGAACTCGGTGTCGTCCTGGTCGGAGCGGTCGGTGCCGTAGCCGGCGCGCAAGATGGCGTGGTAGCCGGCCGCTTTCACCAGCTCCCAATTGACCTTTCCGTTATGGTAGCTCACATCGATTACCCGTTGCATTTGCCGGCCTCCTCTTCGTCGAGTTCGATCCTGGGAAGGGGCTGCGTGATCTGGTCGGCCTGCTCCCGCCGGTCGAAGATGCGCATAAAAGAGTTGTCGGCCATATCGGGATTGATTAGCACGAGGTTCTCCAAGATGCTCCCCGTCTCGGTTATCACGATCCAAACATAGGTGAGCGAGTAGAGCACGCCGGCGTAGACCATGGGCAGATCGTAGTATTCCATGATCTTCTCCAGGATCAGGCAGAGGACAAGGGCGATGACATAGGTAAATTTGTGCGCCAGCCCTTCCCTTACTTTGGAGGACGAAAAGCCCTCCCTCACGGTATGGCCGATAAGCCCGGTGATAAAATCGACGATCACGAGCAGCAGCAGCCATAAGAGCGGTTCCCAAAGCATTCCATACCTCCTACAATCGGTGACGTACGAAGTATATATGATTATAACCTGAAATAGGTTTTTGGTTCAAAGTTGATACAGGTTGTAGTATACTTACGTTATCGGTTGAAACGAGTGATTGGAGATCCGAAATGAAAGTTACCGCGGTCAACAAATACACTGGCGAAAAAATCTACGAAATCGAATTGAAAGAGTGCGGGATCGAGCATATCGCCGACGTGTCGCGAAACGTGCGCCTGGGGGAGTGTTGGGCCTATATTAACGAAATCCCTATACGAAGGGAGTACGAAAATGAAAACGATGAGTTTATCGCTGGTGCGAGCGCCGGGATCGCAGCAGCGGCGCATAGCGGTTATCGCCCGTTCGACATAGGGGATTATGTCGTATACCAGAGAAACGGAGAACGTCAGTTGGGGCGTGTTGCCAGCTTCGACAATTACGATCAGAAAAAGGTATTCGTTTGCTTTAACGAGGGTTGCACGGCATCCGCTGCGAATATCGCAGACCTGTTCCCGGCAACGGTAGCGGAGCAGGCCCGCGCCGTCCAAGAAGGAAGATTGTTCGGATATCATCGCTTCGACGTCTCGTGTCCGGACTACACGCCCGAGCGTTGTTATATATTCTGCCCGCAGTTCGACGGCCAGGAGGTGCGATAATGATCGACGCCATGGGAATCGAGCGCGCGAGCGACCAGTGGCAGGTGCGCGCCATAGAACGCGACACGGGCAAGTTGATCGTATTTCCCCACGTCTTCGACGATCCGGACGAGGCAGCCCGTCAGTTCGTCAAGGTGTGCCGGAGCCCGCATTACAGGAGCGTGGATATCGCGCTCGTGCTGGACTAGGGATAAGGATAACAGGCCCCGGGTGTTTGCCCGGGGCTTTCTTATGCCCTTATGTCCT
>OLPP01000870.1_pt1 | contig 15419 bp, 27 predicted proteins | sample 1643151 | NCBI WGS metagenome assembly OLPP01 (sample SAMEA3136679, study PRJEB25190) | human gut metagenome | biome: human gut; feature: human-associated habitat; material: faeces | place: Austria | collected 2013 | reverse complement strand
CATCTTTAATTAACTGCTGTGTAGATCTTCCCATCGTTTTTGCAACAGCCGCAATACCTGCAGGTGTCTGTTCAACCATCAATTTGAAATCTTCCCATTGTATTTTAGGCTTGGCGGCCATCTGAGTTGCTTGCTGAGATAAAGTTTTCATTGCTTGCTGTGGATTTTCTGCCGCTGCGGCTAAACCTCCAAAACCTTTCACAAGTTTTGTTGTACTTTTGGTTCCAACTGCATCTAACTGTGCATATGTAGATGCCATGTCGGAAGAACTATAAATTGTCTGCTCTGCAAATTCCTGAAGTTCTTTTTTTGTACTTGCTATTTCTTTTTTTGCATGACCATTCATGCTCATATTGCCTTCGAAAGTTTTCCACGCAGCGCTTGATTTATTCAAGCCACTGGTAATCTCTGAAAGCCCAGAAGTAACTACGGATACAGCTTTATTTCCGATTGCCATCATAGCTCCAAAACCAATTCCGCTTTTAAGAACTTTTCCTAAAGATAGTGTGGATTTTTGAGCTGCTTTCATTCCGGCTTCAAATCCAGCATCTCTTGCTGTTAATATTGCTTCAATACTATATGATTCTGCCATCAGCTCTCCCTCCTTCTTAACAATCTCTTCATCTTTTCAAATCGATCTGGTTTATTCTTTTGTTTTGCCTGTTCGATCGCATCTTCATAGTCATAAAATTTCTTAAATGTTGGATAAACTGGTTTCTGCTTATTCTTTCCGGCTTTCTTTTTTGCACGTACAGCAAAATTAAGGAATGCTTGCAAATGATTTCGATAATCTTTGTCTACTTCTTTTAATCTTGCCGCTTCAGCCATGATCTCATATTGTGCAATCGTCAATTGATCCACTTGGTCAAATGATGTAAAGCCAAAATACCGAAAGCAGTCAATTGCCAGCTCCCGGTATATTTCTTCAAAATCTTTTATTCTTCCTGTTGTTTCTTCTTCTGCTTCTCCACTTCTTCCTTGAGTTCTCGTGTCGTTTTCTTCGTAGCATTTGCACTCTCTAAGAAACCCAGTACCGTATCAAATAATTCATCGATATCTGTATTTTCATCTTCGATGTGCTTATCCAGTTCTGTTCTTTCAAGCCGTGGTAAAAATCCTTTGTTTGCTACCAGTAAGACATCTTCTAATGCATCAAGATCTCCATCAAGCATTTCTGCAACTTTATACTGAAGTCCGATATCTTTTGTTTTCCCTTTAATATTTTCTACTGGAACGGCGATTGTTTTATTGATTTCTCTCATGAATCCCATTCCAAAGTTAAATTCGTATGTTGTTCCATTGATCTGTAATTCGTACATGTGTTATATCCTCCTAAGCTCCTGTTTTTGGTGTGTCTACGAATGCGTATGCCTGTTCCTGCTGTTGCGTTGTTACAGTTACGTCTCCGTCTGCACCTGTTCCATTAATGCCAAATGTCAGAGAGACCTCTACAAACTCATCTGCATTGGCTGTATATTCAATCTCTGTTAAATACCCCTGAAAATACTTTCCTTTGAATTTGTTATTTCCTGCAACCGCTGGTTCTGCCAGATTAGCTTCCCAAATTTCGATCAATGCATCATCATCTAAAGCCTTTTCTAGTTTTTTTATCATTTCGTCATCTTTCTTTAAGATTGATGTTGCTGTGATCTCCACTTCTGCTGCACCTGGTGTTCTGATAGAACCATCCTTTGTTGCTGTAGAATCAGCATCTTTCGACTTAGTACGGCCATTCTCTGTTGTGAATGCCAATGCTATACCACTCTGCGTTGCTGATTCAGATAAAATTCGATACAGATAAACAATCTTCTTACCCTGTACCGCTTCATTTCCAAAAAGCTGTAAATTTAACATTGCTACCTCCTAATTAAATGTAAATTCTAATTCTAAAACCCCATGCATAAGGGGTTCTTTTGTCGTTGTATCCGAGAGGATTCTTTGGTTCACTCTTACAAGATTCCAACCAAAGTTCTTTGTTTCTCCGATTTTGTAGCAGATATCTTTGATTTCTAACAATATCTTTGATAATGTTCCTCTCTGCTTTGGGTTGTTATGCCAGACATGAATTACCTGGCTGACCGCTCCAAAGACTGTTGTTTTGTTTGCTTGATCATCCTGTGTGCTGTCTGCAAGATAAACAAAAGGATACGGGGTTCCATCTGGTGGTAAGAATGTATCATGTACACCGATTCCCGTATCCTGATATTTTTCTTTCAATTTTAACAGCAGCACAGTAAATAATTCCTGCTGTGGATCCATAATCACCTCGTTATCTTTTCTAAATCCTTTTTAAAAATCTGCTTCTGCTCACCTAGCGCCGGACGCATATACGGTTGTGATTCCATGAAACGTGTTCCATATTCAACATATTCTGCATAATCTGTCGTTGGTGCTACAACCGCAGTTAAGCCGCCATCTTTGATATTGAGGCCAATGCTTCTTTTTAATGTTCCAGTATCTACCGGTACATAATGTTGCGCTTTTTTCTGGAGATCCGCTCCATTCTTTTTGACTATTGTCTTTACTGCATTAAGATCCATGTTCTTTCTTAATTTTGCATTAAGCTGATCTAATCCATTCACCTTAATTCCACTCATCATTGCACCTCCGACACAATAAAAGTCTGTTTGGTTCGAAGCTTCCTTGAATAATCCACTTTATAGATCTTATTTCCAATTCGGATCTGATCAAACGGACAATCATAATGGTTCTGTAATTGAATCGTTAAACTTCCCTGTTTGATCATTCCATAAATAACCTGCATCATCTGTGTTGTTGTATCCATAACCGATGCTTGTTTTTGATCTTCACTTACAGAATCATCTTTGTAATCACCTGTTTCCTGATCATATTCTCCTTGTGTCAACTTTTGAAAGTAAATCGTTGTGTCATATCTCATAGAAACCTCAACTTTCCTCGTTTTGCATCCTTTTGCATCTGTAAATATGCTTCGATTTCATCCATGAACGGAGCAAAATCATTTGCCGATGCATACGACTGTGTTTCTCCTTCCACATTGTGACTTACCAATCCTTCGGATCCGATACGATTAAAACGAATGATCGCTACTTCGATAATGATGTGTTCCATCTCATCTGGTGGATCTGTACCACCAAGAAGCAATCGAAGCCTTGATTCTACAGAATCTAAGATCAGCATCAGTTTTTTATCCTGTGTAGAATCTTCGAAGCCAAGCATTGTCTTAAGCTTTTCTAGCATTCGCTTTCTCCTTTACTTCTGCAATTAAAGGAACTCCCTGAGCGTTTCCGCTGCTAAGAAGTTCCTCGATTCTTGTTTCATCGGGAGCTGGGTCTAATCCCTGTCTTGGATATGTGTCCCCAACATCATAGTGATGATACACTTTGCCGCCTTTAACATCTTTATAATCCTGCAGATCATGAAATGCTTTTACTACTTCATAAGCCATATCAAAACCTCACTATTCTTTCGCAGCGGACACTACATCCCCTGATCTTACTGTTTTATAGTTACGATCGCACTCAACAATTGTCACATGACTGCCTTTTGCTGCTGTGATTTCTGATTCTCCATCCCATTTAGACCAGTTCTTTACATCCATTCCATAGGTTACAGCCGTTGCAGAAGATGCATTAACTTTATATTTAAATGCATTTTTCATTGACATAAGCTGTTCATCCATTGTGATCGCTGTATCACCAGCATTTGTACCTTCTACTGCTGTAAGATGTAACTCTCCAAGAGTCTGTGTATCTCGGCTTCCAACGCTTGTATATGCGATTGCATCTAGATATTCGCAGAAAAGGCGTAAGCCCATGATTGCGAACATATCTGAAATCGCTCTTTCGTATGTTCCCTGTGCATGGAATCCGATGAATCCTGTTGTTGGATCTGTTGTGTAAGATAATCCAGCTTTTACAAATTCACTGTCTCCTGGATCGACGTAATAAGCTACGATGTTGTTTAATGGAGTTGCAATTACAACACCTTCTGGAATCTCAGAGCTGATAAATACTACATCAGCACCTAAGAAATTCTTCATGTATTCAAATCCAAATGCTGTCTGCAGTGTAATATCTGCTGCACCTAGGTATTTGTACACATCAAGTGTATTAACCCATACAGCCACACCCGTTGCGGTTCTTTTCATCTTCTTGAATTTGTCCTTAACTTTTCCGATAGACATTGCAATCGCCATCTGCCATGTCGTTTCTGATCCTGTTAATGATCCAGCTTTTAACTGCTTGTAGAATTTATCACTAACCTTATTTTGAAGATCTGATTTAAATTCTTCGTCTGTATCATTGACAGCAACATCATATCCTTTTTCTGCAATTGCTTCCAAGGATACGCCTTTTCGATACTTTTCAATCTTAATCGTATCGAATACCTTTTCTGTTACTTTGTACTGAGAATATGGGATTTCTTCTCCCTCTCCAATATCTCCTGATTTCAGTTCTCCTGCTACTTCTTTTGTTTTTAAGGCACTTCCATTCTCTTTTCTGATCATCCTTGCGATACCAAGTACATCTAATAATGCCTGAATATTCTTTCCGAAAGATGTTACAAAGTCAATTTCCCTTGCCTTTACTTCTAAGTTTCCCTGTCCAGTCATTCCATCTGGTGCTGCAAATAACTGCAGGTCTAATTTATATTTTCCCATTTCTTCTCCTTTCTTTACTGGAACAGATTGATATTTTCTCGGATCATCTTCTGACGTTCAATCGGATCTTTAATATCCATAATCTGTTCTTTTGTGATCGTGTTTCCACCGCCTGTTCCTGCTTTTGGTGGTTTTCCTTTGATCGCTTCTTTAACTGCTGCCTGCACAGCTTCTTTGTACATTTTTGCAAATGATTCAACTGCTGTCTTAGTTCCGTCCGCATCGTCTGCTACCAAATTGCTGAGAAGTTCATCTGAAATATTAATGTTGTCATCTGCCAACATCTTTCGTGCAGTCTTTGCAAGTTCAGTTCTGGCATTCATCCTTTTCAGTTCTTCCAGTTCTTTTTCTGCCTTTTTTGCACGATATTCCGCTTTCTCTTCTTTTGTCATTTTTGCGAGTTTTTCTGCTTCTGTCAGCTTATCATCGGTCAGTGCTTCCCATTTTTCTTTGGCTTTAGTCACTGCTGTATTGACTGCTTTGTTAAGTCTTCGATCAAACTCTGCCTGATTTTCTCCCTCATTTAAGAAATCATCGAATGACATTGGTTCATTATTTCCACCATCTGTTCCGGATCCATCGCCATTCCCGCCATCGGTCCCACCGCCGTCTCCTTCTGTGAACAGCTGTAAAAATAACTTATGTTTCTCCATATTTACTCCTTTCGCCCCAATCTGTCTTTTCTTCCAGATCATTGCTAATAAAAACTTAGTTTAACGACATCTCGGTCACGATAGTTACACGATTCGGACATAATCCGGATAAGCATCTGCAATACTACAAATGCCAATAAAAAAAGAATCTATCAAAGTTTTCGATTTCTCTGATAAATTCCTGTATTTGATAAAAGCCTGTCCAGCTTTTAAATCGTATTCTATTTTGTCATCGGTTAGATCATGAATTGACTTGATCAAATTTTGCAATAGCATCGACACCGATGCACATACAATGTCTTTGCCGTACTCTGTATAATTTGCATGTCCTGTCGCTGTGATTTCATGATCACGTACTTTTACTTCAATCAATATATCACTTCCTAATTTTTTGCATAAAAATACCACCAATCATTTCAATCAGTGGTATTGCTAATTATTAAAATATCCATTGTCAAATAAAAACTCGATTTCATCAGCGGTCAATTTTTTAAACGGACTCTCCCATGAATCATCTTCGGTTTCAAAATCCGGAGCTTTAAACTCTGATGGAATGAATCCAAGTTTCTTGCATATTCTTTCATATTCTTTTTCCTTCTCCATCAAAACACCTCCATTTTTACTCCTGCATCCATAAAATTTTTCTTTACTTTTTCAGTATATCCTTTGGCTTCCATCCAGTCAAGAGCTGCTGCTACTATTGGCAGATTAAATTTATCTTTATCAACCGAATATTTGTATATTTTCCCATTGTGACAAACAACTAATCCAAATTTATAGCCCCTATTCTTACATACTATTAAATCCGCTGTACTAGGAACATTACTTCCAGGATGATTATGGATAGCAATAATCTCATTTTTAGCAGATTTGTTTAGCATTTTTTTCATAGGCTTATTCATTTTTGCTTGACTTTCTACATTGTAATTTTTATTTATTGTATATTTACCAGTTTTACTATCAATAAATGCTAAATCCTCATATTTTGTGCCTGATCTATGTTTAATTATCTCTTTAGAAAGTTTCCACGCGGTTCTATTTATCTTTGTTTGATCTGATACATTATTGAATTTTCTTCTATACTCGGACGAGTTAATTAAATCTTCTTTTACTATTGTATCATTATACATATATTTTTTCTTGCTTTCTTCTTGTTCTGCAGAATTTTTCCACGTATCAAAATCTAATCCATGCTCTGAATATGTATCCAACCACTTCTCATAATCATTATCATCCATATGTGCTGCCGTGCTGCAATGACAATAAGGATGCATCGGAGGAGCATTTTCTCCTGGCATCATATCAATTACTTTGAACACTTTCTCATCTAGTCTCTTACATTCACTACAAGCATCTAACTTCTGGCATGCTACGTATTGATAATAATCAAAACCATTCTCTATGTACGACTGCTTCTGGGCTTCTGTCTGAACTCTTGCAAGTTCTGTAACCATCAGTCTCATTGCGTTACTCTTGCTGACTCCAAATCGTTTTTCTAAATGTCTCGCAAGTACGCTTGGGTGTTTCCCTTGGATTAACCCTTCCTGAAGAAGCTTGTCGATTTCTGATTTCAGCATTGACTGGTGCGCCCAGATACGTTCGGACCACGTTGCGTTTTTGTAAGATGCGTCAACGATCACTCTTGCCTTTTTCGCATTATCATTAATCGTCTTTCCTAGTATACCTGCTTGTTTCCGCATTTCTTCCTCAGTTCGCTGTGTGAACACATCTCCAAACATCTTCTCTATCTCATCATAGCCACCTACCAAATGCATTCCTATGTTGGCTTTTAACAATTCTAATCGATTGATCTTCATTGCTGCATTATAATATCGCATCTCATCATTGGCTTTCTTCGAGAGGTCCTTATTCTCAACATAACGTTTCGCTTTCTTGGCATATGCTTCAATATCAATCTTGGCGATCCGCTTTTTGGCTTCTGCCATCGTGATTCCCTCTGCTTTAGCATACTTCACATAGAATCCGTTGATCTCTTTTTCTATGTTATCAAGCATATTAGCATAGATATCATCCAGTTTTTTCTGATATTCTGCTTCATTTTTGATATTTTGCTTTCTCTGGCGTTCTTCACGCTCTCTCCAGTAGTTCTTACTACTCATTTGTCTTATCTCCAAACATCTGCTGCATTACTACATCTTTTGGCTTCTCTTCCTCTTTATCGATGCGTTCGATCTCTGCTTTCGGATTATCTACAACACTTAAGACCCCAAGCTGTGTTTCTTGTGATACAACGCCAGAAAGATTTTGTGCGATCTGACTTTCTTCTAATAGGTTTGCTGGAACATTTGGTGTGAACTTGTAATGTAACTTCACCCAATCATCTTTTTTCATAGCATTTCCAGGATTGCTAAAGATCAGCTTATATCTTCGATTCATTCCAGAGGTAAACTTTCGTTCTTTGGTTTTCCTAAGGTTACTCATTCCCTGCAATTTATATGCCATTGCAATGCCCGAACTTGTTCCAAAATTTTCATCTGAAATATTGGCTACCATGGCAATTAAAAATATCAGATTTTGTAATCGATCAAGTAAGTTTTCCTGCGTCGTGTCTCCATTTGGTTTCTGTAAGAAATCAACGATTACACTTTCGCCATCTCCATCAAAGTTGATCACACGGTCTGATCTAATATGTTTCAATTCATCCTCATCTAACAAAGTCCCTATAATTTTCAAATATGCATCTGCAAAATAATCTACATCATTGGCTTTTTCACTGATTGCTTTGTTGAATGCATTGATTATGGACATCACTGGTTCGAATATTCCTTGGCATTCTTTATTTTCACGATATTCCGTAGCTGGAACCCCATTAAAGTAATGTAATTGTTCTTGTTCATTCCAAACAATCTTTCCTTTTATAGTAAACCATCGAACTTTTTCTTGGTCCGATACACTTCCATGCAAGACATTATCCTCATCCCTATATAGCCGAACAAAATAGCGTTCACGTTTAAGTACCGAATCATCATAGATCATAAACGCTTCTGTTGGATCTAAATATATAATTCCGACGTTTCCTTCTTCATCGTTATAATACATTTCGTACCCTTTTCCATAAATAGAGCAAATCTTAGACAATTCTGCATTGTTGTCATCCTGATCATTATATTGATCGAGGAATTCTATGTATTTTTCAATCGTTTCCTCTCCACCATCTACTGTGATTTTGATCGGATTTCCAATGAAATACCCGTTCATTGTGTCTACAATGTATTTTGCAAAGTTTACAGCAATACGATTATCGGGTTTCCACTCTGGTTTTGGATTTTCGTGAAAGATTGGGAAATCTGTTTCGTATGCATCTTGTAATTGTTTATACCGAAACGTGCTTTCTGCAGCATGCCTTGCGATAAACCGACTCAACTTCGCATCTGTTAGTTCTTCGTCTGGCGATATTCTATAAATTTCTTTACGCATCATAATCCTCCCTTCACGTTTGTGTTTAGTCGTGGTTTCTGCTTTCGTTCTTCTTCGATTGAATAACGTAACATGGCCATTGCATCATCAAAAAATGGAACTGGCTCATCTAGATAAGTATTGGTTCTCTCATCTTTCTTCCACTTCCATTGCTGTATTTCTTTAATTGTATTTACACACGTTGGATAGATATGTATCCTATGTTGTTTCAAATAATCAATCTGAGCACTGACACTGTTTGGCTCTTTTTTTACTCCTCTTGCCCTATATCCTGCTTTCTTCCACATCTTGATACGATCTGGTTCCGCAGAGTCACACCACATACGAAGTTTCTTGTTGAATCTCCCTGCTGCCTTTTTGATAATTTCTTCTGTGTCCATTTCGTAGACATAGAGTTCCTGGCATAAGTACAGATCGCCATCTTTGAACCCAACCTCCCCAATACAGTTTGCATGGTTAAATCCAAAGTCCTGTGCATTTACCATGTAATCAAAGCGTTCTGGTGTACGATCAAATTCTTCTATGACATAATTTTTAAGGATCAAACCTGCAACTTCTCCCCACTCTCCAAGACCATAAACTCTGTATCCTTCTGGGTCTACCTCTTTACGTCTTAGCATACGTCTGTGATACGCTTCATCAATGAAACGGTTGTTCTCGTAGGTTGACTGATGCGTCAGTACATCCGGATCAACACGATCAAAGAACACTTTCTTAATCCAGTGATGTGATGACACCGGATTGAATGTTAACCTGATCTGGTAGAATAATCCCTTCGGCAATATACCTCGAAGTCGGTCATCGATAATTTCAAAATCTGACTGTGTAATCTCTGTAGCTTCTTCTATCCAAACATCGGTAAGCTTCCCGCGCTTGAAGGTAATTGATTTAAGCTTCTCACGTTGCTTCTCGTCATTTACTCCACGAAAAATGATCTGGTTATGATTGTTCTTACACTCCAGGAGCATATTTGAAGTATTGATGTACCAATACTTCTTATAGTTTTCTCCGAACATACGAAAAATAGCACCCTGCAATTCTGCAAAAGTGCTATCTCTATTCGTTACATCTGCTTTTCGGACACATAAAAGGTTTCGCCCAGAATCATTCATAAGCCTTAGGATATAGTGCTGTGCTGTATCCATACTCTTTCCAGATCCAGCAGAACCCTTCATGACGATGTATCGTTTTTTACTACGATCAACTTCTTTAAAACAAGGATTCGCCTGTACTTTTATGTTCATCCAGTATCATCCTCACCATAGTCGATTGTAATGTTCAGATTCATATCAACATCTGTTTCGACTTTATCTGTAAAAAGTGCATATCGCTTGCCAAGAAGTTCTGCTGCTTTATTTGCGTCTGATAATTTGGCAGGTATTTCAATAATTTTAGGTACTTCCTTTTCGACTGTTTGCTTTCTCATTGTTCCTTTTTTGTCTGGAACATATACTGATTTTTTTCTTTTATTGTTACTACAATACATTCTTTTTTCTCTCTACGCATTGTAGCCGTGAGATATCTAAGAACTTCGTCTTGATCAGCAATCAATTCATTTTCTTTTTCATCCATTCGTTCTTTTATATATTTTTGAATGTAAGGTTTTGACAGGTTTTCTGTTGCTGTTTGTCTTGCTGTTTTTTTTGAATATCCTGCCCTAATCGCTGCCTGAGTGGCATTTAGGTCTATCAGATATTCATCGCAAAATCGTTTTTGTTTGTCTGTTAATGCCATCAGGCTCACTCCTTTCTCTTAAATGGACCTCCAGGGACTCGAACCCCGGACCGATCGGTTATGAGCCGACTGCTCTGACCTGCTGAGCTAGAGGTCCTTAAATTTAGGCATAAAAAGACCCGGGTGTCCGAAGATCACCCGAGTTCACTCTCATAACCATTTTGCGCGGTATTAAAAATATCTTTTATTTCGATAGAACTTAAAATCATCTACGTAATCTGTTATTCTATCTTTTTCAAATTCTGAATTTATTAATTTTATGTATCTTTTTATCAGTCTAATTATCTTTAGCAACATCTTTTTCATCATAACACCACCTTTGTAATTGCATTAGTAATCAATGCACAAATAATGTTAAATATTACGGCCCCTATTGTTTTATAAATAACATTATTTTTTACTCTTTTATATTTTTTTAAATCTTCATCTCGTTTCTTTTTATCGCCCTTAGTTATGCTAAATGTATGCATCGCAGAAACATCTCTTAGTGTTTCAAATATTGATTGTGCTACAGTTGAAAATATATTTTTAGCTAATATAAATACAAGAGCCATTATAAACACTAAATATATTAAATTAACAAAAGCTCCTTTGCCAATTTGCCCCATGTAATCAATTGATAATTTCTCAATATAGGATGTCCCAATCCTTACGCAACATAATGCTAAAGCCAACGTCAAAAAATACTCGATACACATGGCTACTTTTCTTTTATTTTTTTTCAGTATGTTAATAAACGCACTTGATTCATTATTTGTGCGCAATCCTTTAACCCAACTTGCTACTATTTCTAGCAGTTCATCACCTAGAATTGAATCAATAAAATCCACACTTGCCACTACTGGATATGCATCTTTGTCAATCTCTTGAATCTCATCGAAACCACCAGAAAACATAATCTTAAATAAATCCTCAGGCTTTATACCATCACTCATTTTTACTATTAACGTATGCTTTTGCGGTACACAATAGCCTGGTAGCTCCGCATTAAATTCCCATTTTATTAAAATATTATCAATGGCATGATTTTGCACCCATTTTTGTTGTTCAAACATTTGCCAACTTTGAAAATGCATAGATTTTTTATTTTCGAGAGAAACATCAACGTTAATCATAAACCCTGCATCATTGTAATGTGATTTAAATTTCTCAGTAATCAACTCATTTAATTCTTCAATGTCTCCCAATTCTATGCAAACATCGCTAGTAAAAATTTTTGTCTTGCTATCTGGTTTTGCATTCATCATATAGTATACCGACTTGAAATTTCTTCTTAATTTTTCCTCGTCGTCTACATTCAACAATTCCTCATCAACGTTTCGCCCCTGCTGTTCACCCATATTAGTCCTCCTCTATTTAACCCAATAATATCATATTTCTCTGCTACATTCTATATTTTCTCTACAAATTTAAATGTTTTTTTGATATTAAATAATGTTATAATAAAAGGTTAAATAAATTTAATTCTATATTTATAGCAAAAAAAGAACATCGTATCTCTACGATGCTCAAAAAAATTATACGGGGGAACAAATTGATTATTATCTATTCGTTCTAGAATAACTATACCATATTTTTAGTGTGTCATTCTATGTCATCTTGCGAAATCTGAAAGTTAGCCAATGCTTTTGAGTGGATTCTATGAATCTGTTTCCACCCATATCCAACTTCTATACAAATATCCTCCCACTTCATAAATCGAATATATCTCAGATATAATACTCTGCTTTGAACACCATCGTTTACATCTGCAATCCTACCTTCGATCTCCAATCTGATTTCTTGCATATCTCTCTTCTTGTTTATGATCTTGCTTAAGATTTTATCAAGTCGAACAATGTAATTGGATAGATCCGACTGATTGTGAGCCTTTGGCATGTCTGAATACTCGATTGCTCGTGGTCCATCCATCTCTAGCCGTAGCTGTTGTTCCTGTTCTTGGAGAGACTCATACTTTCTAACCGCATTTTTATATCGATTCAGGTACTCTTTTTTCTTCTCGTTCTTTTCTTTCTCTGTCATTTCTTGTCCTCTCACATAAATCAATTAACTGCTGCCTAATTCCGTCTAAGTATTCGTTATAGTTTACCCGATCGGCACAAATGCCCATGCAGATTATCTCTGCACAGGCTTTGCATGGATCTACCATATCTTTCTTCCACCTTTTGCTTCATCAGGTTTCTTTTGTAAAGCTTTCCTTTGGTCGTCGAATAGTATTTGTCTTTATCTTCTTTCTTTTTCTGTCTGATCGCCTGCATACTTAACTTCCATGCAGTAAATTCAGTGCATTTCTTTCTACATGCAACTCTCTTCTCTCCATCTGCTTTATGATCACAGTTTACGCATGGACAATCTTGATATCCCATTTATGTATCACTCCTTATAATTTGTTCAGTGGGCATCTATCACATACATCTTTACATTCCTGATTAAAATTTGGAATCATTTTGGTATATATACAATAATCATCACACATTTTCTGCTTCACTTCTTCCAGAATGTCCGTTACTGTCTTCACTCTCTCATGATCCTCTTTCACGACACCTGTAAGATTCTCTGTTATTTGTGTACCAAATACTTCATTGTACATTTCATTAATTTTTTCATCTGATAGCTGTTCAAACGATGTATATCCAAGATTTACACATTTTGCATAAATCTTGCATGTTTTTTCATCACAATATCCTATGTTCCCGCATCGTCTTCTTAATCTCCATATCTTCTGCTCCCTTGTCATAACTCATCCCTCTCTTTCGCTGCGGCACAGAGTGACATCCCTGCCACTCCTGTTACTGTCCCCCCCCACATCGTAAATCCCACATGATACTACTTCGTTTCCTGTTCCGTTATCTGTAACCTCAACATCCACGTCATATCCGGAACCCACCAGAGCATCGATGATGATACTCTGGATAGATTCTTTTTTTGTATGGATGTAGGCTTTTCCTAATCTTTGTCTTACTTTTCCCATTATTTTTCCTCTTTTATTTGTTTTTCCATTTTTCAATCATTTCTTTGTGTCCTTCTTCTGCCTTTTCTGCATTATCATACATATCAACGTCTAAATCCGACCAATCAATAATATTTCCGTTTTTATCGCATTTGAATACCATCGTCTCGAATCCATGATCAAATGTATAACATGTATCAATAGCAACATATCCATGGTTTCTTGTATTTACAACATTTCTTAGCTTCATCATCTCATTTTCTCCTTAACTTTCTTTAACAATTTCTTTCTCACACCAGATACATCCCTTATCACACTTGATGCGAACCTTTAGCTTCTGCTGCTTGTCCGGACACAACTTCATCTCATTGATTCTCTTGCCTGTGATCTCACAGATGTAGCCTTTAAATTCTTTCTTATTTACCATACTGCCACCGCCTCATGTAAATGTTCTCTTAATACATCTGCTGCCTCGTGTTGATTCTCATGCTCCAATAACTTAATCACATTCGGTAACACTCTTCGCCCTTTATCGATCACTTTCTGGTTTGATGCAATCATTTCTGCATTCATGTCGATGTTATAACGTTTCTTTAAATCAATTGCCATGTCTTCAAATGTTACAAAATGTTCTGCGTACTGATCCAGAGATACCAGGCACATGGATTTATGATCATATGCTTCTTTGAATCTTCGAAGCCTCTTTTCTCCAAAGCCTTCGCTATCTGCCAGTGCTGATAATGCTGTTGTCATGATGTTTCCATAGAGTGTTGTTGCTAGGATTTCAAAAGCTTTATCTAATCTGTCGTTGTCGATCAGAAGTCCAACTCTCAATGCTCCTCGCATCTGAAGCTCTTTTCTTAATCCATCAATTCCCTTTTTTTCTGCAATGCCTAACGCATATGCCATTCCTGCCATTCTGGCTTCTTGTTCTTTATCAAGCTTCCCCATTCTGATCATCCTTCTTTCTCATCATTGCAATATCATAAATTGTCTGGCAAATCTCCTCACACACCTCTTCTGCATGATCATCTTCTGTAAGCTGCCTTACATATTTCTTTCCGCAAGCAACACATGTTAATCGCCGAATCTGCTCCCATGCACTCCATGCTATGAATGAATTTCCTAATGCATTTGCCATTAACGAATCTGTTCCGGATCCATTTGCATCTTTAAACCATTTATTTCTTGGTTCTTGTAATACTTTCTGTGTATCTTCTTTGCATACACTCTTTTCAAGTTTTTCTAAAACTCTCTTTTCAATTCTATCTACGATTTCTTGTTCTTTTTGCTCTGTCATTTTACTTCCTCTTACTCAAACCGACCTGCACCAGATCCATACTGGTGCCACGCCGTGCATCTCATGTTCTCTTCTTCCTGCTTCTTTAGTTTCTCAGCTTCTCTTTTCTTCTCATCCAGACACTCCTGCCGGTATTCATCATCCCATTTTTTCAATGTTGGCTGGCTGATCGTTGTAAGCTCTGACAGCTTCTTATAGCTTATCCCTGTTGAGATGATCAGCCGGACCATTCCTTTCTTGAAATTTTCTTTATATCTCATATCGTTTTCTCAGACAGCTTGGTTCTTTACCTGATACAACGCCTTTATCTCTGATCGCTGATCTGTTATCTTTTGCCCGATCTTATAAAGTCTTGTGATTCTTCGTTTTTTGATTTGGAAAATTGTAAAAAACTAAATCTAATATTTGAGAAATTACATTTAAAAGAACCTGAAAAAATATGTTTGGTATTGATTGCTTGGTTAACAGTTACTTGAAGAATCCCTCAGGTAAAGAGCCAAACTGTCTGATCGTACTCCTTTACTTATGGTATCCGGCACAATTGCCTATATAGTGCCATCTTAAATCCTTGCACTTTGTCTCGTTTGCCTCCCCCCCCTGTTATCTCAGGGTAGAAACGCTTATACCACTTCATCAGTGTCTTATGATCGATACCGGATGTTCTACTGATCTCATTTGTGGACATGCCATGTTGGATCCATA
>OLPP01000840.1_pt1 | contig 15960 bp, 15 predicted proteins | sample 1643151 | NCBI WGS metagenome assembly OLPP01 (sample SAMEA3136679, study PRJEB25190) | human gut metagenome | biome: human gut; feature: human-associated habitat; material: faeces | place: Austria | collected 2013 | reverse complement strand
TTTTCGTAAATTCCTTCTTATTTCTTGAAGCTGACCACTTCTGTCACAACCTCTTATTTTGATTAGAACTTGCGAAAATAAACCGGTTAAAGTGTGTCTAGCGCAAGAGATTTGCTATAATAGATGATAAGGGTAAAATGTAACGAGAAGGGGTTGAAAAATGTGTATCAAATTGTAACAGATTCTTGTTGTGATCTGCCATACCATGTATTAGCAGAAGAAAAAATTGATTTTTTATCAATGAATCTCCAATTGAATGATCAAGAGTTAGTAGATGATCTCGGAAAGACATTCAATTATGACCGCTACATGAATCAGCTGAAAAATGGTGCGATGCCTACGACATCACAAATCAATGTTGGCCGATATTTAGAATTTTTCCGTTCTTATGCGGAAAAACAGATTCCTGTCTTATATGTGGCTTTTTCCAGCGGATTAAGCGGCTCTTACAGCAGTGCGCTTCAAGCTGTTGAATTACTGAAGGAAGAATATGAAGTCCCTGAGATCTATGTTTTTGATACAAAAGCTGCAAGTATCGGGGAAGGGCTTTTAGTATTGGAAGCTGCAAGATTGAAAAAAGAAGGGAAAAGTATCGAAGAAACCTTAGAGTGGCTGGAAAAAAATTATTTGAAAGTCCATTCATGGGTAACTGTAGACGATTTGAAGTATCTAGAACGAGGCGGTAGGATTTCCAAAGCAAGTGCTACTCTGGGCAGTCTATTGAGTGTAAAGCCTATTATTACGGTAGATAAAGAAGGAAGGCTGACGAATGTTGACAAAGTTCGCGGAAGGAACAAGTCGATCCAGACAATCGTCAATGAGACGGTAAAAACAATCGTTGCGCCACTTGATCAAATCGTTTATGTGGCTTACGCTGGGGATCTAGAGAGCGCGGAGAAGGCAAAACGGCTTTTGGAAGAGCAGATAAAGATGAAAGATGTGAAGCTTTATCCCTTAGGACCAACGATCGCCAGTCACACAGGCTATGGCTGTATCGCGATTTTTTCGATGGGAATCAGTCGATAAAAGCAGTAACTCATTCTGTAAAAAAGCCCAGGATTTGAATGTAACAAAAATAGCGACTCTTAAAAGATAGATGAGCATCCTATCTCTTAGAGGTCGCTGTTTTTTTGTTTTTTAAGCTAAATAGACCGTTACGCCCATAACTCATTCAATTGTTTTTGAATATCTGTGTTTTCCAAGAACTCATCATATGTCGTATCAGCCCGATCAATCACACCTTTATCTGAAACAGCAATGATCCGGTTTGCCAATGTTTGGATAAATTGATGGTCATGAGAGGCAAACAGGATCGAGCCAGTAAATGCCATCAAGCCATCATTCAATGCGGTGATTGATTCTAAGTCTAAATGGTTCGTTGGATCGTCTAATACAAGTACGTTAGCTTTCGAAAGCATCATTTTTGAGAGCATACAACGGACTTTCTCTCCACCAGATAAAACATTCACTGGTTTCAATACTTCTTCACCAGAAAAAAGCATTCTTCCTAAGAAACTTCTTAAGAAGGTGTTGTCATCTTCTTCTTTGCTTGCATATTGGCGCAACCAGTCTAAAATCGTTAGATCCGTGTCGAATTCTTTCGTTGTATCCTTTGGTAAATAAGAATGACTTGTTGTTACTCCCCAACGTACTGTTCCAGTATCTGGTGTAATTTCACCCATTATAACTTTGAATAGTGTTGTTGTTGTTATATCATTTTCTGCGACAAAAGCAACCTTGTCTTCTTTGTTTAAATTAAAAGATATATCATCTAAGATTTTCTTTCCATCAATCGTTACACTTACATTTTCTACCTGCAATAAGTCGTTTCCGATCTCACGTTCAGGTTTGAATCCAACGAATGGGTAACGTCTAGAAGAAGGCTGGATATCGTCCAAAGTAATTTTTTCAAGCATTTTTTTACGTGAAGTTGCTTGTTTTGATTTTGATGCATTCGCACTAAAGCGAGCAATGAATTCTTGGAGCTCTTTGATTTGTTCTTCTTTTTTGGCATTTGCATTCGCTTGGAGTTTAGCCGCTAATTGACTAGATTCCAACCAAAAATCATAATTTCCTACATAAAGTTTAATTTTACCAAAATCCAGATCCGCCATATGTGTACATACTTTGTTCAAAAAGTGACGGTCATGGGAGACAACGATCACAGTATTTTCAAAATTGATCAAAAATTCTTCCAACCAATTGATCGATTGGATATCCAGACCGTTTGTTGGTTCGTCTAGTAAAAGAACGTCAGGTTTACCAAATAGTGTTTGTGCTAACAACACTTTTACCTTTTGTCCGCCAGTCAATTCACTCATTTGCTGATGGTGTAATTCTTCAGGGATGTTCAGACCTTGCAGTAAAACAGCTGCTTCTGGTTCTGCTTCCCATCCATTAAGCTCAGCAAATTCTCCTTCTAATTCAGCTGCTCGAATACCATCTTCGTCAGTGAAATCTTCTTTCATGTAGATCGCATCTTTTTCTTTCATCACTTCATACAGACGCTTGTGCCCCATGATGACTGTTTCAAGTACAGTATAGTCTTCATAGTCGTAATGGTTCTGTTTCAATACGGCCATCCGTTCATCTGGTCCCATAGTAACGGAACCTGTGGAAGGCTGCAGATCCCCTGATAACACTTTAAGGAACGTTGATTTACCTGCACCATTTGCACCAATCAAGCCATAGCAGTTTCCGGGGGTAAATTTAATATTCACATCATCAAATAGTTTGCGGTCTGAAAAGTGCAAACTCACATCATTTACAGTAATCAATTTTTTTCCTCACTTTTATCATTATTAGTTTTTGACAAGTCTTATAGAATTATATAGGGGAAAGGTAAAAGATTCAAGGCAATCGAACATTCTTTGTGTTTCACGTGAAACAGAATGAAGAAAATAAACATAAAAGAGGAGTAGAAATAGCTGCTATAGGATTTTTTAGTTTGCAACAGCATAATTTTTGACGTTATTTATAAGAGGGAGTACTATAAAACTGTAAAAGAAATGAAAGAAGGATTGAAAATGGATGAAAAAAGAACCATCGACTGGGGCTCATTGATTTTGGGAATTTTATTTGTACTTGTCTCATTGTTATCATTTCAAGACCCTGTCGGAAATTTAGTTGCAATTGTAGTAGTCTTTGCGATTTTTGCCTTTATTAAAGGAATATTTGAACTGTTTGTACGTAATAAATTAAAAGAGCTAACAGGATATAAAGGAAAGATGCCCTTAATAATCGGGATCATCGATATTCTAGTTGGCGTCTTTTTCTTATTCAATATTGGTGCAGGAGTCGCAGCATTACCTTTTGTTTTTGCAGTATGGTTTATTGCTGATTCCGTTTTAGCGTTATTTACTGCTGACTTGGCAAGAGGAGTAAGTGAAGGATATTATTGGTTTACGATCATCGTCAATATTTTAGGAATTTTATTAGGAATTTTCTTATTGTTTAATCCAATTTCTTCTGCGTTGACATTAAGCTTTTTAGTTGGGTTCTATTTTATGTTATTCGGCATCACACATATCGTCTATGCGTTTAGATAAGTGAAATCAAACAAATAAAAAAGCCAGCTTCCGGTAACAGTTTGACTGTTGCAATTGGTAGCTGGCTTTTTTATCATGGACAAATATGCACGAGGTAATCTTTAGGTGTCGAGACAAATTTATGCAAAAATGTGAAAAGTAATAGGCACAAATTTTATCTTAATACTTGAAACATACCGCAGTTGTCACAACCTCTTGATACACGGTGTTCAAAAGCTTGCATCTGCGGTAATAAGCCCAACCAAACGAAAAAATATGACGAGCTATTTTTGTTTTGCTGTTTTTATTACTTGATGCAGGGCAGCTTTTTCACAACCTCTGATACACGGTGCTCCACCTGCTGCTTCTCGGTAATAAGATCGCCGTCCTAGAAAATATGAGGAACTATTTTCTGTCCATCGTTCTTATTACTCGAAGCATAGCGCAGTTGTCACAACCTCTTTTCATATAATTCATTCAATACTGGCAAATCATGGACTTCATATTTTTCTTTGAATGCTTGGATTTCTTCTTCAGAATATTTTCTTGGATCTAAATGAAGATCTTCTACTGGCAATGGACGCTTGTTATTGATTTTCACATCGATCACTACAGGACGGTCTGATTTTGCGGCTGCATCAAAGGCAAACCGAAGTTGCGAGTATTCTGTGACTGTAAAGCTTTTTGCACCGAGGGCTTCTCCAACTTTACCGAAATCTGCATCTTCTAAAAATACACCGAATTTCTTTTGTTCCGTATCTTCTTGTTCTGCTTCGATGAAACCAAAAGAATCATTAGAAAAAACAACATTGATAATTGGAAGCTGATATTTGACTTGTGTAATGATATCTTGCATGACCATAGCAAATCCGCCATCACCACTTAAGGTAAATACTTGTTTTTCTGGGTAGCTTAGTTGTGCGGCAATTCCTCCAGGCACACCATTACCCATAGTTGCGAACCATCCAGAGGTTGTATGTTTTTGTTTACCGTTCATATTTAATAAGCGAATAGAATGGATAGTCGTGTTACCGACATCTGTGACGAAAATCGCATCGTCTTCAGCAATCCGATTGATTTCTTTATAGACAGCCTCTGGTCGAATCGGTTCTTCCTCACGATCTTCAAAAGATTTCAACCAATTTACCCATTTTTCTTTATTTTCCTGATTTGCTAGGTACCAGCTATCAGCAGGACGAGCATCACCTAATTCGACCAGTCTTTGCAAAGCTGTGTTTGCATCACCGAGAATCGACAGCGATGTTTCATGGCGCCGTCCGAATTTTGACGCATCAATATCGATTTGGATAAATTCAGCAGTTGGATTAAAAAATGCACGTCCAAACGGGAAGTCGCTACCGACAAATAAGATCAGATCGGCTTCTGCCAATGCTTCATTTCCGGGTTTAGTAGCGACACGTCCAGCAAAACCAAGAAAGTTTTCATAATCATCAGGAATAATTCCTTTTGCTAGAACGGAAGCGACAATAGGAACTGAAAAATGTTCTGAGAATTCTTTGATTTGCGGAAATCCGTTTCGCGTTCCTTGACCAACATAAAGAACTGGTTTTTTTGCTTTTTCAAGATAAGGCAAAGCAGTCAGCAAATCTTTTTCTTCTGGTAATATCACACTTGTTTTGTGAGTGTGAGCAGTAGAGAAAGGTTGTTCATCAATTTCTTCAAAACCAAGATCAACAGGAATAGTCACGATAGCCACACCTTTATGCTCATAGGCGGCTTTAATGGCTTCATCTACGACATGTGGAAGACTTTGGGGCGTCATGACTGTACGATTGTATACGCTGACATCTGCGAAAATAGGATTTTCGTTTAATTCTTGGAAAGAGTTATAGTTCATGGATGTAGAAGCAACTTGTCCTAAGAACGCTACTAGAGGCACATGGTCCATCTGTGCATCATACAAACCATTGATCAAATGTGTCGCACCAGGTCCTGCAGAGCCGAAGACAGCGCCGACTTTCCCGGTTAATTTTGCATCTGCTGCTGCTGCTAGTGCACCGACTTCTTCATGACGGACTTGAATATATTTGATTTCGTTTTTTTCGTGATATAGCGCATCCATAATCGAATTGAAAGATCCTCCGGGAATGCCATAAATATGGTCGATGCCCCAGCTTTCAAGAACTTTTACCGTTGCGACTCCTGCATTGATTTTTGACATGGTGTTTCACTCCTTTAGCAATGATGATCCATAAATTTTTTGTATCTAGAGTATAGAACTTTTTATCGAAAATCCCAACTAATTCGTCTTTTCACAAAAATGTAGTCATGTTTTTGGGAATATGCTAGAGTAGTACATAAATAGATTCAAGAGAGGGGAATGGCATGGTTGAATGGCTATTGAGGCTTGATCCTTGGCAGCAAGCACTTGCTGGGACAGCTTTCACTTATTTTATGACAGCTCTTGGTGCCGGATTGGTTTTTTTCTTTAAAGAAATCAAAAAAGAAGTGCTAAATTTGATGTTAGGATTTGCTTCTGGTGTCATGATTGCTGCAAGTTTTTGGTCCTTGCTCGATCCAGCGATTACAAAAGCAGAAGAAAATGGAGATATTGCTTGGCTAGTTGTAAGTATTGGATTTGGTTTAGGTGGGGTGTTTTTATATATGGCAGATAAAACACTGCCCCATATGCATTTTGGACCGCAACATGAAGCAGAAGGATTGCCTACCCATCTAAAGCGGACAATCTTGCTTGTTTTTTCTATTACATTGCATAATGTTCCTGAAGGTTTAGCCGTAGGGGTAGCGTTCGGTGCAGCAGCAACTGCGGATAATCCGACAGCCGCTATACTAGCCGCTGTTTCGGTGGCGCTAGGTATTGGTATCCAAAACTTCCCAGAAGGAGCAGCTGTATCAATCCCATTGCGACAAGAAGGTCTGAGCCGTAAAAAGGCCTTTGTTTACGGACAAGCTTCTGGAATCGTTGAACCAATCGCTGGGGTGATTGGCGCACTACTAGTAACGAAAGTGGAGCTGCTGCTTCCTTATGCACTTGCTTTTGCTGCAGGAGCGATGATTTATGTCGTGGTGGAAGAATTGATTCCCGAAGCACAGCAGACATTGTCTAGCAAACGTCATTTTGCAGTTTTTGGTGTTATGAGCGGATTTATCATTATGATGATCTTGGATGTAGCATTAGGATAATTGGGAAAATTCATATATGATATATCAAATAGGGTCGCGAACTTATGTCGCGACCCTATTTTTAAGTAAGTTATATCATAACGGAGTGATCATGTGATTCATTAATAATAGTTTTTTCGATGTGTATTGCCTTTGATCCAACGAACGAGCCAGATGATAAGTGCGATTGGAATCAAAATTTTGACCGCAAACCATAAAAGGCCACTTACGACACTAACAAAAAGACTGATGACAAAGCTAGCGGCAATCAACACTAAAAGAACCATGAAGATATTTAAGAACATATTTTTTTGACGCATACAAAACCCTCCTCTTGTTCATTCTTTACTATAGAAAAAGTATAACAGGGATTCTCTAAAAACACCTCCAACTGCAGACTGATTTTTACTTCATCTGCTTAAATGATCAAACAATTGCTTTTTCCCTTGTTTATCATCTAAAATAGAGCGGAAAAGGAGGAGAATATCATGCCTAAAAATCGTCTTGAAGCATTTACAGATGCTGTAATCGCCATTATCATGACTATTTTAGTTTTAGAACTTCATGAACCTAACGGAGATACGTGGGAGGCGCTCGCTGCATTAGGTTACCGATTTTTTATCTATATTGTCAGTTTCATCATCTTAGCGATTTACTGGAACAATCATCATCATTTATTTCAAGTTGTACATAAGATAAATGGATGGGTCTTATGGGCGAACAGTTTCTTTATTTTTGCGCTTTCACTTTTTCCATTTGCCACTTCATGGATCAGTGAGTACATCAATAGTCTGGCTCCAGAAATGACTTATGGTTTTGTTACCTTGACCGCTAACATTGCGTATTATATCTTGGCAAAAGAACTTGTCAAAGCAAATAAGGGTCACGAGAAAGCATTGAAGACGATGCTGAATGATTACAAGAAATCATACTTATCGATTGGCTTGAATGTTTTAGGAATTGTCTTAGGCTATTTAGTAGCGCCAGTAGCCGTGCTGATCGCAAACATCGTGATTCTTGCTGCTTGGATCATCCCAAGCCGTACCATTGAATCACAATATCGATAAAATGATCCATGTTTAAAATTTAAGAGAAAAATATAGAAAAAATAAACAAACGATCAAATATCCGAGTGATACTAGTATTCAAAGAGGGATGCAGATGGATCAAAAAAGACTTCATGTAGGACTGATTACTAGTTTTATCACGATGCTTATTTATTTGGATCAAGGTCATTTGACTTGGACAGTAGTTGGTGTCACGGTATTCTTGACATTATTCGCAGCAATAAAAAAATAAACATCTTTATGTAAGCTAATATTCTATCTATTTAATAAAAACATGTTTACAGCAGAATCATACTGCTGTAAACATGTTTTTATTTGTGGAAAAAATTTTTAAAAAAGTGTATCGAAAAAAATCGTTAGTTTTTCCACAGTGGATAACTTTATGATAGCTAAAAAAACAATAGATTAGTTAAAGGAGGCATATAGATTTCTTTTGTCAAGGGATATACAATAGAAATGAATAAATATTAACGAGAATTCAGATGGGGTTAAAAAAGTAAATTCAGAAGAGTGAAAAATAACGAACCAACTATATTTTTAGTGTTATTTTATAGTTAAAAAATAACGATACACTTGTTTTGATTTCTCTGCTACTTCTAAAAACTGCTGCTTTTTCCTTTGAAATGTCTTCAAAAAGTAGGATCAGGTAAAATCTACTGGCAGAAATCAAGGAAAAAGATACCTTCATAAGAGAGAAAAATGATAGAAAAGAAGAAAAATTATTTATAGAACAAGCTTTTTACAATAAATAGATATACCTATATGGGGTATAAAGAAGAACGAAAATTTCTCAATCGATTTAAGTGTCGAATAGGAAAATGTTAAGATATAAAGCATTTAAGCTAAAAAAATAATCATTTTTGATTAAAATGCGTACTTAAATTATGAACGGCTTATGGTAATACTTATTTTTCAAGGAAAAGGACATTTCATTAATAGAATTAATCTGAAAATAGACGTAACCGTTACTTTACTATTTTTTGATAAAAAAACAAAGGGAAACATATCCTGACTGCTTCAATGTGTAAGATGTACACTCCAAATGGTAGAGGTGAAAATCGATTTTTTTGAGAATCAATAATTGAATAAAAAAGGACTGTCATAGGTACACACTGGAATGTATCTGTGACGGTCCTTTTTTATGAACGATTTTATCGAAGACGGATAGTACGTGTCAAAAATAAAAAAGCTACGATTAGAAATAACAATAAAACGTACCCCAAAATAACGACTAGGCGATCCAACTTATTTGTCGATAGGTGTTTGTTTAAAAGCTGATAGAACCATAATCCAATCAGACCTCCTGTTGTATTAGTAATTACATCAGTGATATCCGCTACGCCAATACCGAATAGGAATTGAATAAACTCTGCGAAGAAGCTTACAAGGAAAATGATCCCTAATTTTTTAGAAAAGGAAAGCCCTTTGAAATTGACATTCAAAAGCACCCCAAAAGGAAAAAAGACAATCAAGTTATAAGTGGTCTCGCGCAAAACCGTCGTATTTTCAAAAGAAAAAGTAGAAAAAGGGACGAGATTGACATTGCTATAAGAATAAGTGAGAAATTGTGGAAGATTAAATGACAGCTTGAATAAAATCAACCATAATAGAAAGAATAAATAAATCCCTAATAAAAATTTTGATACATACCGCATAGACATCTCCTCCATTTAAAAAGTATACCATCGAAAACTGCTGAAAAATCATAAAAAAGTATGAAGTTTAAGGACCAACGTAGTTATCGTACGAAAATTAGAAGCTTTTTTTGTTGGGAATCCGGTTTCTTTTAAATGAGTCTAAAATGAGAAAACGTCCAAATATATAACTTAAGTAATTTTTATTCGTTCACTTTTTCCTCTCAAAGATTATTTTTAATAATTATATAAACTACATGCATATATATATTATTTTTCGTATAAAAGTGAGATATGCTATACATGAAAAAATTATGGAAAGATAAGTCTTTCAACACTTTTTTCTTCGGATTCATTCGTTTTACGCTTATTGTATTAATGATATTTACTTTTTTATTTTCTTGATGATAAAAAGAAAAAGTTAGATAATTGCATATATAGTTATATATATAAATTTCAGATAATTCGAATTATTTTGCTGAATCACCTTGACATTGCTTAACGCCAAATGTATTATTTCAATAACTTTCATTATCTTTTAATTATTTCAGGTGATTTATTAATTAAATATGTTGCGCAATTATCTGGTTAATAGGGGTTGAAAAGGGTGAAAGCAGTATAAATAAGAGGGGGATATACATTATATGAAAAAAGTTTTAGCTTTGCTTCTAGTAAGTGCCGTTATGCTGGGAGCATGCGGGAGTAATGCAAAAGGGTCTAGCTCTTCAAAGAAAAGTGACCTTGTATCAGAATATAGTTCTGTATATGTAACAGATCTTGAAACGCTAGATTACACATTCTCATCCCGTAAAACGAATAGTGACCACTATACTAACTTTGTGGAAGGTCTTTTGGAAAATGACCAATACGGGAACCTGAAAGGCGATATGGCTAAGTCATGGGAAGTTAGTGATGACGGGTTGACTTATACGTATCATCTTCGCAAAGGTGTTCCTTGGGTGGATAGTGAAGGAAATGAGTATGGGGCTAATGTGACAGCAAATGACTTTGTTACTGGGTTGAAACACGCGGTAGATGTACAATCAGAAACGTTATATATCGTGGCAGATAGTATCAAAGGCTTATCTGATTATATAGATGGTAAAACGAATGATTTTTCTACTGTTGGGGTAAAAGCAGTAGATGACTATACGGTGCAATACACATTGAATAAACCTGAACCATTCTGGAACTCCAAAACGACTTACGGTATCTTATATCCAATCAATGAAGAGTTCCTAAATCAAAAGGGAAAGATTTCGGTAAACCAACACCAGACTCCATCCTTTATAATGGACCCTTCATCCTTGCAAACAATACAGCTAAATCAGTTATCGAATATACGAAGAATGAATCTTATTGGGATCCTAAAAATGTCCATTTAGACACAGTAAAATGGACCTACAATGATGGAAGTGATCCCGATGGGTTATTTAAATCTTACGAAAATGGAGAATTATCTCTTGCTCGTGTTTATCCAAATTCACCAGGATATAAAGACGTAACAAAAGCTTATCCAGATGGTGTGACTTGGTCTCAAACAGGTGGATCCACATACAATTTAACATTTAACTTTAACCGAGGTACATTTGATGCAACTTCAAAAACAACAGATAAAGAAAAAGAAGATACACAGAAAGCTATTTTAGACCGCAATTTCCGTTTAGCTATTCTATTCGGATTTGATAAGAAAAGCTATAACGCACAAAGTGTAGGAGAAGAAGGAGCCACTAAAGCATTACGTAATACACTTGTTCCTGCCGATTTTGTAGAAATTGGCGGAAAACCTTACGGTGATACAGTGGCAAGTAAATTAAAAGCACTGGATTCCGATGCTTTTGGCGATGTAAATTTATCTGATGGACAAGATGGGTATTATAACGCAGACAAAGCCAAAGAATATATGGAAAAAGCAAAAACAGAACTAGAAGCAAAAGGTGTGCAATTCCCTATTCATTTAGATATGCCAGTTGAGGAAACTTCTGAGATTAGTGTCAACATGGTCAAATCTTTGAAAAAATCAGTGGAAACTTCTTTAGGATCAGATAACGTAGTGGTTGATGTTCAACTATTGAATGAAGATAAATATTTAGCTGCTACTTATCAAGCGACGACCGGACAAGCTGGCGACTTTGACATTACAAATGCCTCTGGTTGGGGTCCAGACTACACTGATCCATCTTCTTACTTGAATATCTATGATTCACGCAAAGGGGATATGATCCATACACTTGGACTGGAAGCTTCTGCCGTAGTACAAGGAACGGATCCATCAACTGCTGCGAAAAAAGCAATCAACTTGTCTGAATACGACGCATTATTGGATAAAGCCGCTGCTATCACTGATGATTTAGATGCTCGTTACACTGCTTATGCAGATGCAGAAGCTTGGTTGTTAGATAATGCTTTGCAAGTACCAATTTATGCAGATGGTGGGACGCCGCGTGTCACAAATGTAGTACCATTTAGCGGATCATATGGTTGGGCAGGTATTGCTGCAAACAAATTGAAATATGTAGAAGTACAAAGCGATATCGTCACAACAGATCAATACGACAAAGCGAAGAAAGCTTGGGAAACGAAAAAAGAAGAAACTGCGAAAGAAGCAGAAACAACAAGTTCTAAGTAATTTAGCTGAATGAATAGTAAAAAAGGCTTTCAATTTCTATTGTAGCCTTTTTTACTTATATGATGAAAGAGAGGGAAAATTGTGAAAAGATACCTTTTATTTAGGGTCCTGCGCTCTATACTTAGTATTTTTCTTGTAACTACCTTAACCTATGCGGTGATCTATTCACTTGTTCCGAGAAAAACGATATTTCAAAATGATGTGAATTACGGAAAATTAAAGGCAAAACCAGATGAACTGGCAGATTATGAAAATACAGCATTCAGCAAGATGGGTTATATCGAATACCACACGACGAAAGAACTGAAAAAAGAAGTAGGAAGCAGTTCATCAGAAAAAGCCTCTTCTGAGCAGTTAGAAGAAAAATACCAAGATTGGGCGAAGAAAAATGGTTGGACGCTCAAACAATTTCCAATCAGCAAAGAATATTATGCGACAAAAGATATTCCATTAGTAAAACGCGTAGTGAATTTCTATGCGAATATGATCCAAATCGATCACCCATGGAAAGTAAAAGATGCCAGCAATCCTAACTTAAAACATTCTCTGCGTATCGAAAACGATGAGTTGGTCGGTTGGGCACTTGTCGGTTCAGGAACACAATATAAATACCAAATCTATTTCAATGGACAATTTCCTTATATCCATCAAAATATCGTTCATTTGAATCTAGGCACTTCATATCCGACATTTGCCGGACAAGCGGTAACAAGCATCATCTCAGGAGGACAAGGGAAAACAGAAAGTACAGAGACAACATTTAATGATGATTTTACAGCGCGCTCTTCTGCTAATATCTATCTCCGTCAATATCAGAAAACAAAAAACATCTCTTCACGAGACAAAAAATATTTTTCTGATAATTACGTCATCACAGACACGAATCACCAAGACCCATCGATGATCGGTACATCATTTCGTATGGGAGCTATCGCTGTTATTATTGCTTATGCGATCGGTATACCTGCTGCGATGTTGATGGCTCGTTACAAAGGGAAGATACCAGATAAAGCAGGGATCGCTATCGTAACGGTGCTGATCTCCGTGCCAAGTCTAGCCTTTATCTATTTCTTCCGATTTATTGGAAGCAGCTGGTTTTCTTTGCCAGATTCCTTCCCAGCATTGGGCGCACAAGATATTCGCTCCTATATATTACCGACAGTGATTCTAGGACTATTGTCTGTTTCTGGAATCGTTATTTGGCTGAGACGTTACATGATCGACCAACAGTCTTCCGATTATGTTAAATTTGCGAAAGCAAAAGGTTTGAATGCGAAAGAAATTGCTAGAAAACACATTTTCAAAAATGCAGCTATCCCAATCGTCAATGGGATTCCAGGAAGTATCATCGGAGCGATTGCTGGGGCGACGATCACAGAAACAGTGTTTGCTGCACCAGGTATGGGGAAAATGCTACCTGATGCGATCATTACCCATAACAATCCATTAGTTATCGCAATCGTTTTTGTCTTTACCACAGTATCCGTATTTTCAATCTTAGCCGGGGATATTGCGATGGCATTAGTCGATCCGCGAATCAAACTATCGTCAGGAGGAAAATAGCTTGGAAAATGTGAAAACAGAACAAATGAACGAATTCATTTTTGTAGAAACGAATTCGTTAGCTTCAGAAAAGATTGATACGCCGAAGTATTCGTATTGGCGTTCGGTCATGCGTAAATTCTTTTCAAACAAAGTTGCGATTTTTATGCTGATACTGATGCTGGCTGTCTTATTGATGAGCTTTATCCAGCCATTATTCAGCGGATACAAATTTATGGATGTAAAAGATATCAATGACTTTACGAAACGCTATAATCCACCAAGTGCAAAATTTTGGTTTGGTACAGATGCTAACGGCATGTCCTTATTCGATGCAGTTTGGGCAGGGGCGAAAACATCGATTTCCATCAGTGTCATTGCTACATTGATCACTACAGTTATTGGTGTAGTAGTAGGGGCGATTTGGGGAACATCGAAAGCAATTGACCGTTTCATGTTGGAAATTTACAACATCATCTCGAATGTGCCAACTTTACTGATCGTTATCGTTCTCTCTTATACGTTTGGTTCGGGATTTTGGAATTTGATTTTTGCGATGTGTGTGACGAGCTGGCTGAGCGTAGCTTACTTTATTCGGGTACAAGTCATGATCATCCGCGACCGCGAGTATAATTTAGCCTCAAAAACACTAGGAACACCGACCTTGCGGATGATTTTTCGTAATATCCTGCCTTATCTGATTTCTATCATCGTGACAGATGTATCTAGAGCGCTACCTTCGTTTATTTCATATGAAACCTTTCTTTCATTCTTAGGCGTTGGGTTAAGCAGTGATGTTCCTTCCCTCGGACGATTGATCGCAAAATATACGAATAACATGAGCAATTACCCTTATCTTTTCTGGATTCCTGTGACTGTACTGGCGTTAGTTTCTGTTTCTTTATACATCGTAGGACAAACTCTTGCAGATGCGGCAGATCCAAGAACACATATTTAGGAGGCAAACAATGGAGAATCAAACAATTTTATCAGTAGAAAACATCTCGGTCAGCTTCCATGTTCGTCACCGCGAATTAAAAGCGATCAGAAATGTCTCATTAGAGCTAAAAGAAAAAGAAACATTAGCCATCGTTGGTGAATCAGGATCAGGAAAATCAGTTCTGACAAAAACATTCACCGGGATGCTGGAACAAAACGGCAATATCACTTCAGGAACGATCCGCTATAAAGACAAGATATTAAGCGAATTGAAAAAGGATGAAGAATGGGAAGATATTCGGGGAAAAGAAATCGCGACGATCTTCCAAGATCCTATGACTTCACTGAATCCTATCAAAACAATTGGCTCACAAATCTCAGAAGTCATCATCAAACACCAGAAGAAATCAGCGAAAGAAGCGAAACGCTTAGCTGTCGAATTGATGGAAAAAACAGGAATCCCTAATGCGGCAAAAAGATATGATGAATATCCTTTCCAATACTCTGGTGGGATGAGACAACGGATCGTCATTGCTATTGCATTGGCTTGTCGACCTAAAATCTTGATTTGTGATGAACCGACAACCGCTTTGGATGTAACGATCCAAGCACAAATCTTGGAACTAATCAAAGAGCTTCAGGAAGAATATCAATTCACAACGATTTTTATCACCCATGATTTGGGCGTTGTCGCGGCTATAGCAGACAAAGTAGCTGTTATGTATGCTGGACAGATCATCGAAAGCGGAACAGTTGAAGAAATTTTTTATGATCCAAAACATCCCTATACATGGAGCTTGCTTTCTTCTTTACCACAATTAGCACAAAAAGGAGATGTGCTTTACTCTGTACCAGGAACACCACCTTCTTTATATAAAGATATCCAAGGAGATGCTTTTGCGCCTCGCAGCGCCTATGCGATGAAGGTCGATTTTACTAGTGAACCGCCTATGTTCCAAGTATCCGAAACCCATTTTGCGAAGACTTGGCTGCTGGATCCTCGTGCACCGAAAGTACTTAAACCAAAACAAATCGAAAATCTTCATGAAAAAATGATTGCTTTGGCTGCAGAATTGGATAGTGAAGAGCAAGACGGGGGGAAGCAAGTTGTCAGCTGATAAAAAAACTTTGTTAACTGTAAAAGATTTAGAAATCACTTTTGGAGAAGGAAAAAGCAAGTTCGTAGCTGTCCAAGACGCCAACTTTGATATTTATAAAGGAGAAACGTTCTCTCTCGTAGGAGAATCTGGTTCAGGCAAAACGACGATTGGCAGAGCAATCATTGGGTTAAATCCGACAAGCAAAGGGGATATTCTCTTTGAAGGGAAAAAGATCAATGGTCCCTTGTCGAAAAAAGAACAAGCAGAAAAAATCCGTAAGATCCAAATGATATTCCAAGACCCATCCGCATCGTTGAACGAACGGGCAACAGTAGAATATATTATCTCAGAAGGTCTCTATAATTTTAACCTGTTCCA
>OLPP01000785.1_pt1 | contig 17410 bp, 18 predicted proteins | sample 1643151 | NCBI WGS metagenome assembly OLPP01 (sample SAMEA3136679, study PRJEB25190) | human gut metagenome | biome: human gut; feature: human-associated habitat; material: faeces | place: Austria | collected 2013 | reverse complement strand
TTTCAGATAACGGCTGGGGAATGTTCACAACATTTTTGAGATACAAACTGGAGGAACAGGGGAAAAAGCTTGTGAGAGTGGATAGATTTTTTGCAAGCAGCCAGACCTGTTCTGTTTGTGGTTACAAAAATGCAAAAACAAAAAATCTTGCGTTAAGAGAGTGGGATTGTCCGCAGTGCGGGACCCATCATGACAGAGATGTAAATGCGGCGGTAAATATCAGAAATGAGGGAATGCGGCTGGTAAATGCATGACCTTAACACAATATAACACAACCGTGGGACACACGGGGATAGCTCGCTTATGCTTAGCACAGTAGTGTTATCGAACGAGAACCAAACTTGCCGAGGTTGGGAAGCCCCCACCTCTACAGGTGGGGGAGGATGTTACGAATAGTAAGTCTGATACACAGGCGATGGAAACGGAAAATTTTGGATAAACAGTAGGAGGTATATTCTATGCCATTGAAAATTGTTAGAAATGATATTACAAAAATGAATGTTGATGCAATTGTCAATGCAGCTAATACATCTCTATTAGGAGGTGGCGGGGTAGATGGATGCATTCATCGTGCTGCCGGCCCAGACCTTCTTGAGGAATGTAGAATGCTCCATGGATGTCAGACAGGGAATGCTAAAATTACAAATGGATATCGTCTTCCCTGTAAATATGTCATTCACACAGTTGGACCAATCTGGCTGGATGGAAAACATCAAGAACAAAAACTTTTAGAATCCTGCTATGATACATCACTGAATCTGGCGAAGGAATATGGCTGTGAATCGGTTGCTTTTCCTCTGATTTCTTCTGGAATTTATGGCTATCCAAAAGATCAGGCATTAAAAGTTGCTGTAGATATCATTGGAAATTTTCTACTGGAAAATGAGATGACAGTCTTCATTGTAATTTTTGACCGGAAGGCATATCAGATTAGCGGAAAGTTGTTTGCGGATATTACAGCTTATATAGATGACCGATATGTGAAAGAACACTCGGACAGTCGGGAAGAACAGAGATGGCGATCGGAGCCGCTTATTGGAGAAAGTTGTTTCGGGTCAGCAGTGGAGAGGATGGAAGCGAAGCCAAGCTATAATGCGATAAGTAGCAGGACTCTGGAGGATGCGTTGAATCAGATAGATGAAAGTTTTTCGGAAATGCTGCTTCGTAAAATTGACGAATCCGACATGACAGACACGCAGTGTTACAAGAAAGCAAATATTGATCGGAAACTTTTTTCTAAAATTCGCTCGAATAAATTTTATAAACCGTCTAAAACGACAGTGCTGGCATTTGCTCTGGCATTGGAACTGCCAATTGCAGAAATGCAGGATATGCTTGGTAAGGCGGGATTTACTTTGTCTCGTTCAAGTAAGTTTGATATTATTGTAGAATATTTTGTTGAACAGGGTAATTATAATGTATATGAAATCAATGAAGCATTGTTTGCTTTTGATCAGAGTCTGATTGGATCATAAAACAATGAATGTTGTTTAATGTCGCTTTCTATGCGACCACTTTCTAAAAGAAAATCGTTATACTATGGCTGCAAGGTACGAAACCGAGCAGCCATTTTTTTGACCAGGTAAATACTAGAGCGTGTTTGAAAAATCATTCCGGCAACCTGCACGTCCCAATTTGCGGTATATTTTGCCTTCATTCAGTTGACGTAGCGTAATGCCGTCTAAAAACGTGTAATAGCCTCGTGGTATATTTTGCCTTCATTCAGTTGACGTAGCCCGCTACGCCGCCCTCATTCAGGCGAAATTTCCCACAAATTGTAACGCACATCTTACAGAAAGCATTTTTCAAACACGCTCTAGGACAGTAAACCTAATAGCGAGATTTTCAGGAGGTAAGGTATAATGAGAAAGAATTTAACAGAAATCGTTTTTATCCTTGATCGTAGTGGATCTATGAGTGGACTGGAGCAAGATACAATCGGAGGATTTAATTCTATGATTAATCAGCAGAAAAATGCAGATGGCGAAGCATTGGTTTCTACGATATTGTTTGACAATGTAAGTGAAGTTCTGCATGACCGCATAAATGTAAAGGACATCCAGCCCCTGACCGATCACGATTATATGGTTCGGGGATGTACAGCATTGTTAGATGCTATTGGCGGAGCGATACATCATATTGGAAATATTCATAAGTATGCAAGACAGGAAGACATTCCGGAACATACAATGTTTGTTATCACAACGGATGGAATGGAGAATGCCAGCCGCTATTATAGTAGCAATAAAGTGAAACAGATGATTGAGCGGCAGAAAATAAAATATGGCTGGGAGTTTCTATTCCTTGGAGCCAATATTGATGCTGTGGAGACAGCCAGTTTATTTGGCATTGATGAGGACAGAGCAGTTAACTATCAATGTGACAGCGAGGGAACTGCTCTAAATTATGAAGTGATCAGTGAGGCAATCAGTGCTGTCCGATGCAGTGTACCACTGGGTTCAAACTGGAAAAAGCGCATTGACGAGGATTTTAAAAAACGTGGCAATCGCGAGTAAGTAATTTTCTATGGGTCTTGTACCTGTAGATAAAGTTCCGCGTTCTTGTTGTCCCTCTGTATGTGTGCTATAATTATTAAATTTAGAGAAAGCTGTGAAAGAAGGTGCAGATGGTATCCTGCTGGCCCCGGCAAATTCGAATTCACTGGTAGATAGCTGTGAGAAAGTTAGAAAGAAAAAGATTCCAGTTGTTTTAATTGATTCTTCGATTAACAGTACAGAATTTGATGTCTGCTACATGACTGACAACATAGATGCGGGGGAGATGGCAGCGAAAGAAATGCTTACGATGCTGCATGATACAGGCAATTCTCCGCAGGAATCATTAGAGGTTGGAATCTTGTTGTCGTCAGATGCTTCACAGGCGATGGTAAATCGGGTTTCGGGATTCTTAGATTACTGGGCAAAATACGCACCAACAAAATGGGAGATTACAAAAGATATTGCTTTAAATGGCGGGGATGTGAAAAAAGCAGAGTCGGATGCAGCGAAATTATTGAAGAAAAATGAGAATATAAAGGGAATTTATGGATGTAATAATACATCTACAGTGGGGATAGCAAAGACACTTACAAAACAAAAACGAACGGATATTGTTATGGTCGGATTTGATATGGCAGAGGAGACAAAACAGTTTATTAAAGACTCGGATTATCGAGGAGTTTCCTTAATGCAAAAACAAGACCAGATGGGATATCTGGGAATAGGGACTTTGAATTCCCTTATCAATGGAAAAAAATCCGAGCAAAAATATTTTGATACCGGGGTTATTATGATTGATTCTGATTATCTTATGGAGAAAAAAGAAAAGAAACGTTATATAGGCTTATCAAGCACAGACGCCCTGACAGGAATCCTAAACCGCAGAGCATTTCAGGTAGAATTAGAAGAACAAATCCGTAAAAAAGAACCGGGATTTTTCATATTTATTGATGTAGATAACTTTAAATCCTATAACGACACCTACGGACATAATAACGGAGATTTATGCCTGAAACACTTCGCCAAAGCAATACAGGAATGTTTCCCGGAAGGAAGTATACTTGGCAGATATGGTGGAGATGAATTCGTGGTTTATCTAAAAGATGTTACAAAAGAATCTGTATATATTTATATGGAAAAATTCCAGAAAATGATTGAAGATTTGACTCTTGCAACAGGTGAGCAGGTACATTTGTCAGCCAGTGCCGGAGGCGCGGCATTCCCTGAACAGGGAGAAGACTTTATCTCGTTGTGCAGAAGTGCTGACGTAGCATTATATAATGTGAAACAGAATGGTAAAGCGGCTTTTAAGATAAAATAGGAGGTCGCAGCAGGTAAGGGAGACTGGATTCGCTCAAGTATTATGCCCGCAGAGCGAGATAATCCGCAGACTGCCAGATAAGAAAAAACATTGGAGAAGTTTATGAATACAAGAGAAGAAGCAATAAAATATGGTTTATCCTTTGCGAATACCTATGTAGAAGCACCATTTCGTGATCAGAACTGGCAGCTTGTACGGGTGAAGGGAAGTAAGAAAGCATTTCTGTGGGTTTATGAAAAGGATGGATTCATTCATTTGAATGTGAAAGTAGAGCCAGAGTGGAGAGACTTCTGGAGAGAGGTGTATTCATCAGTTATTCCGGGGTATCACCAGAATAAAAAGTATTGGAATACGCTTATCCTTGACGGAACGATACCGGAAAAAGAAGTGAAACGAATGATTACAGAAAGTTACGATATTGTAACAGACAGCCCGACAAAGAGAATCTATGAGGCAGTAAAAAAGATTCCAAAAGGACACGTTGCAACTTATGGACAGGTAGCGGCAATGGCTGGAAATCCGAAAATGTCACGAGCAGTCGGTAATGCCCTCCACAAAAACCCTGATCCAGAAAATATCCCATGTTTTCGTGTTGTAAACTCTAAAGGAGAACTCGCAGGAGCATTTGCATTTGGCGGAGAAGGAGAGCAGGCGAAACGCTTGGAGGAAGACGGCGTAGAGGTAAAGAACGGGAAAGTAGACCTAAAAAAATTTGGGATAAATAGTAATTAGCACAGGCAAGGAAGCTGTCTTTGGCGGCATTTGCTCCAGTACCAACGAATAGAAACCAGAAAATCAAATCACAGCCTGTTGGAAAAAATTCTCAACAGTATTTTTATGCCGGTTGGCAGAATGTTCTTGAAATTGAGGTTCTGTAAAAAGAACCGGAGAAGAAAAATCATAAAGACTAAAGAAATATAAGCGTATTAAATTGAGGTGCAGATGGAATCCTCAAAATGGAAGTATTGAAAATCTGAGTTACTGCAGGCCAAACAGACGCCACGAGAAAGAGAAACCTATATTTGTGATTTTCGTCGCTGCGGGTTGGTCTGTTTGTTCCTCCTCCCTACAAATCACTATTTATCTCTTGTTAACTTGTGAATCCATTTATAGCTTCGGAATCTCAAGAAAATCGGAAGTCCCTTAAATATCTGGTCAGACTGCAGGCAGATCACTACCGCAGGAATCGGCCATTTCCACCAAAAAGCAGCGGAGAGAGACAGTGGAAGTACAATGCCCCAGGTACTGATCATATTGACATAGAGTGAAAACTTTGTATCCCCTGCACCACGGATGATTCCAGAACCAACAGGCATCTGGTATGCCATACCAACCATAACTATTGCCATAATGATAATGAGCTGTTCTGCAAGTTGAGCTGCTGTCGGACTTAATGTATACTGTGCCAAAAGGAAATCTTTTGTGAAATAAAGAACGGCACCAAGAATTATTCCAATGCCTACATCAAGTACAGAAAGTGTTCTTGCCGCAGCTTTTACCTCGTCCAAATCTCCCTTGCCGACTGCCTTACCCATCATAACGGAAGAAGCAGAGGACATAGCAAGTACAACAACTTTCATATACTGATAAAATGTACTTGCAACAGAATTTGCCGCGATTGCATCGGAACTCAAATGCCCGAGAATCGCTGTCTGCATCGGTACGGAAATCGCCCATAACATGCCGGATATGAAGACAGGAACAGCCACTTTCACATAATCCGAACGCAATAATTTATCAATGTGAAATACTGCCTTGTCTGAAAATAACTTTAACTTTTTATCTATTTTTATCACATAAATAAATACAATAAGGAATTCTAAACATCTCGATATCATTGTACCAATCGCTGCACCTCTGATTCCTAATTTAGGGAAGCCAAATCGCCCGTAAATCAAAGTATAGTTAATACTTACATTTACGACTAAAGAAACACACGATATCACAAATGCAATTCGTACCGTCTCCACACTGCGAAGCGCAGACAGAAGCACCTGTGTCACAAGATACAAAAGAAATGTATACTTTATAATCTGCAAATAACTTCCTGCCTCAGACAAAATCGCCGTATCAGACGTAAAAAATCCTAAAATTGCGCCTGAAAACAGTGAACATAAAAGAATCAAAAAGATTCCCAGACAAAATGCAATCTTTAAAACTATTCCCGTAATCTGCCGGATTGGTTCCATCCGTTTCTGTCCCCAATATTGCGAGGCAATAACAACCAGCCCATCACCGATAACAACTGCCGCCTGTTGGATAAGGAAAAATACCTGATTTACCAACGACGCACCAGAAAGAGCATTCTGACTGTACGCTCCAAGCATGATGTTATCGGCCATATTCACGCTATAAGAAATAAGGTTCTGCAATGAAATAATAATAAGCAGCGGAAATAATGCTGCGTAAAAATTTTTATCGTGGGAGAAAAATGTTTTTTTCATAAAAAATAGCCTTTCTGTAGATATAAATCAGTATCAGTGGGGCATTCTTGAACTTCTGTCTTCTTCCTCAAATCTCTCCAACTGATTTCCCGAGCTGCCAATGAGCAGAACTCAGGGAGATAAATAAAGCATATTTGTGACTTTAGTCGCTGCGGTTTGAATGCTCGCTTTACGCGCTCGCATCCAAACCTTGCTCCAAGGCCACAAATATGCTTTATTTATCTCCCTGAGTTCGTCTGCTTCGCCAGCTCGGTAAATCAGGCTTTTTTTGCTCCGAAATATTCTTTGGTGAGCTTTACAACTGTTCCCGATAAGAGGAATACAGCAATCAAGTTCGGTATGGACATAAGTCCGTTAAATGTTTCTGCGATACTCCATAATAATCCCAAGTCTACCGTTGCTCCGAGAATCGCAACAAGTGAGTAGACAATCATAAACGGACGAATTGTTTTTGTCCCAAAAAGGAATTCGATGCAGCGAGAGCCGTAAAGTCCCCATCCGATTGTAGTGGAGAATGCGAAACAGCAAAGTGCAATGGCTGTAAAGATGGATACCCATCCGCCATAAGTTGCAGTGAAGCCCTGAATGGTCAGTTCAGCACCGGCTGTTTGTCCGTAAGGAACATTAATGCCGCTGCATAAAATAATTAAGGCGGTCAGTGTACAGATAACGATTGTATCTGTAAATACTTCAAAGATACCGAATAATCCCTGTTTTACAGGCTGGGAGGTATCTGCTGTTGCGTGAGCGATGGAGCCGGTACCAAGACCCGCTTCGTTAGAGAAAATACCTCGTGATACACCCTTTTTCATACTGGTGAATAAAGTCCCTACCATTCCACCGGTAAATGCTGCCGGATGAAATGCTCCTTCAAAAATAGACTGGAATACAGCCGGTATCTGCTGTATGTTTAAAATAACAACACCAAGTCCGAGAAGGATGTAAAGCAGCGCCATAAATGGAACTAAAGTTTCTGTTACTTTTCCGATTCGGCGGATACCACCGATAAGAATTAAGGCAACAGCGATAGCAATAACAATACCGATTACAAGGTTGATGGTAGAAAGACTGCCTGATGAAGCAAGGTTAAAGTTGAGCATCAGTGAATCAATCGCAGTTACGATTGTGTTGACCTGTGTTGCATTTCCTGTACCAAATACGGTCAGAACACCGAAAAGGGAAAAGAGAAAGGCAAGCCAGTGCCAGTGTTTGGAAAGTCCATTTTTGATATAGTACATTGGACCGCCAACCCAGTCACCCTGTGAGTTTTTTTCACGGAAGTGTACAGCGAGTGTTACTTCAGAATATTTGGTACACATTCCAAGAAGGGCAGATATCCACATCCAGAAAACGGCTCCTGGTCCGCCAATCGTGATCGCACCGGCTACACCGGCAATATTTCCCGTTCCAACGGTTCCGGCAAGTGCGGTACATACCGCCTGAAACGGAGTGATTGATCCATCCGCGGCTTCTGATTTATCAAAAATCCGTCCTAAAGTATTTTTGATAGAGTAAGGAAACTTTCGAATCTGAATGAATCCTGTTCGAAAACTGAGATAAAGTCCAACACCAATGATACAGACCATTGCTGGAATACCCCAGATAAAGTTGTTAACAGCGCTGTTAACGGCTTCTATTGTTTTTAGCATTAGTACAGTCCCCCTTTAGCTTACTAAAGTAAAGATTATACCATTGTTTTATTAAATAACGCAAGAGTTTTACTCTTGTTTTTTTCTGAAATTTGTTTTATACTGTAAAAAGTTCAATATAAGACCAGAGCGTGTTTGAAAAATGCTTTCTGCAAATTGCGATGTGCAGGTTGCTGGAATGATTTTTCAAACACGCTCCAGGGGAGCTTGTCGTTTTTAGGAAGCTGAGAGTAAGGTTGTGCCTTAGACCCTTGAACCTGTTTGGATAATGCCAGCGTGGAAGAGTTTGCAAAAGAACTTTCAATAAAAAGTTTATCAGGAAGATTTTAAAAGCAGCGTCAGCATTATTTGCTGGCCTTTTTCTTTTTTATCTGCAGGAACTTTTAATAAGAAGACATAAATTCTTTTTTAGATATAGCCAATGGCAGATTGCAGATCAGAAAAGAATAGCAGACTTTTTATGCGGCATAAATACAATATTTATACAAAATTTATACAAATTATATGGAGGAATGAAGAATGAATGCAAGTGTAGCAATTCAGGTTTTACCATCTGTACAGGATGAAGAAGAAGTAATCCGTATCGTAGACGAGGTCATTGATTACATCAAATCCACAGGATTAAACTATTATGTAGGACCATGTGAGACATCAATTGAAGGCGATTATGATACTTTAATGGAAATCGTAAAGAACTGCCAGTTAGTGGCAGCAAAAGCAGGATGCAAAGCAATGAACACTTATGTTAAGATTTCTTACAAGGCGGAAGGAGACGTGCTGACCATTGACAAAAAGGTTACAAAGCATCACCAGTAAGCTTCCAGCAGTAGTAGCATTATGCCTTCTGATTCTGCTCTGGCAGTTTTTATGCCAGAGTGGGGCAGTTCCGGCATACATGCTGCCTTCTCCCGTGCAGGTGATAAAAGCATTAGTGACTGATTTGCCAACGATATTAGAACATGCCAGTGTTACGTTGCAGGAAGCCTTTTACGGACTGTGTATCGGTGTTGGTTTAGCATTTGTTATGGCGACATTAATGGATCATTTTCAGATACTTAACAAGGCGTTGTATCCGATTCTGATTATCACACAGACGATTCCGACAATCGCTATCGCACCATTGCTTGTGCTGTGGATGGGATTTTACATGGCACCGAAAATTACTCTTGTTGTAATCACAACTTTTTTCCCAATTACAGTAGGCTTGCTTGACGGGTACAAGAGCGTGGATAAGGATTCCATTGATCTCATGCGGGCAATGGGAGCAACCAAAATACAGATATTTTTCCATGTGAAGTTTCCGACTGCATTGCCGCAGTTCTTTTCCGGTTTAAAGATTTCTGCTTCTTACGCAGTTGTAGGAGCGGTTATTTCTGAATGGCTCGGGGGATTTGAGGGACTTGGTGTTTACATGACAAGAGTTTCAAAGGCATATGCTTTTGATAAAATGTTTGCAGTTATTATTTTTATTGTCATTATCAGTCTTCTTTTAATGGGAGCGGTCAATCTCATCAAAACACTCTCTCTGCCGTGGGTGAGAGTGGAGAAAAAGGAAGCTTTGGAATAAAAAAAGATATATTTGGATATTTAAAATATCCTATATTAAAATCACATTCAAAGTAATCTATATGGATATATAATAGCATCCAAAAGAATCCATATGGGCATATATAATAATATCTAAAAGAATCTATGTGATTTTGTACAAATAGTATCTGAAAATTTACAGGAGGAAATTATGAGAAAGTTAAACTGGAAAAAAATTGTTGCAGGAACTTTGAGTGCAGTAATGTTATTATCTGTAACTGCATGTGGTTCTTCTAGCACAAAGAGCGAGAGTGCAAGTACAGAAGCAGGTAAAAAGGAGCTTACAAAAGTAACATTCTGCCTTGACTGGACTCCAAATACAAACCACACAGGAATTTACGCAGCAAAGGCACTTGGTTATTACGAAGATGCCGGGCTTGATGTTGAAATCGTACAGCCACCGGAAAATGGAGCAGCAACCATGTGCGCATCTGGTCAGGCTCAGTTCGCCATCGAAGCACAGGATACAATGGCAGCCGCATTTGATTCCGATAACCCACTTGGAATTACAGCCGTTGCAGGACTGATTCAGCATAATACATCAGGAATCATTTCCAGAAAGGGAGATGGAATTTCCAGCCCGAAAGGACTTGAAGAAAAGACTTATTCCACATGGGAATCTCCAATCGAGCAGGCTACTTTAAAAACAGTTATGAAAGATGAGGGAGCAGACTTCAGTAAAGTAAAATTAATCCCTAACAACATCACAGATGAACCAGCTGCATTAAAAGCAAACCAGACAGACGCTATCTGGGTATTCTACGGATGGGGTGGAATCAACGCAGAAGTAGAAGGCGTTGACTGTGACTACTGGAACTTCAAAGATATCGACTCTGTATTTGATTACTACACACCAGTTATGATCGCAAACAATGACTTCTTAAAGAATTCACCAGATGAGGCAAAAGCATTCCTTGCAGCAACCAAAAAAGGATACCAGTACGCGATTGATAATCCAAAGAAAGCAGCAGACCTTCTTATCGCAGGAGATGACACAGGTTCCTTAAAAGGTTCTGAAGACTTAGTATATAAGAGTCAGGAATGGCTTTCTAAACAGTATGTAGCAGATGCAGACAACTGGGGAGTTATTGACGAGACAAGATGGAATAACTTCTACAAATGGCTCGCAGAGAATAAACTGACTACAAAAGACCTCACAGGAAAAGGTTTCTCAAACGACTATCTTCCTAAATAATTTGCAGGGATGGGCGAACAGACAGACGAGCCGCCAAAGACAGAAAAGCGAATCGCCATATAGCCATATCTGTGGTCTGGGAGCAAGTGTTGGATATGAGCGTATAAGCGAATATTCAACGCGCCGCGACGAAAATCACAGATATGGCTATATGGCGATTCGCTTTTCGTCAACTTTGTCTGTGGCAAATTATTAGAGAAAGGATAATATAATGGTTCTTTTAAAGGCTGAACATATTACAAAAAAATATAGTGGGAGAACTATAATCAAAGATATTAATATCGAATTGCATAAAGGAGAACTTATTTCACTTCTCGGAGTCAGCGGTTCTGGAAAGACAACTCTTTTCCATGTCCTTTCTGGACTGACAACTCCAGAGGAGGGAAGGGTATTGCTTAATGGTGAAGATATTACTTCTAGGCCAGGACAGATTAGTTATATGCTCCAGAAAGATTTACTTTTTCCACATAAAAAAATAATCGACAACACGGCATTACCGTTGGTTCTTCATGGAATGAGCAAAAAAGAAGCAAGAAAAAAAGCACAGACGTATTTCGAAGACTTTGGACTTGAAGGAACAGAGTATCAATATCCTTCCCAGTTGTCTGGAGGTATGCGCCAGAGAGCAGCTCTGCTTAGAACATATCTTTCTTCCAATGGAGTTGCACTTCTTGATGAACCATTTAGTGCACTGGATACCATTACGAAAACAGCAATTCATAGATGGTATCTTGAAGTTATGCAGCATATTGAGTTATCTACAATTTTTATAACACATGATATTGATGAGGCAATCCTTCTTTCAGACAGAATTTATATTCTCAATGGAAAGCCTGGAGAAATTCGAGATGAGATCATCATTAAAGAAAAGAAACCACGGGCGGAGGATTTTTACCTCACAGATGAATTCCTTGCATATAAGCGGGAAATAATAGCGAAGCTTTAGATTCTGATTTGCCGCAGGCAAGGAGACACCTCTGTAGAGAAACCTATAATCAGAGCAGAGGACCACATTCTGGCGAATATTCAGGTAACTGCCGATTATAAAAATGTCTAACATAAGAGCAATCATAGCTTTGTGTTTCAAGTTAAAGGTGGAATCAATGATGGCCTCCATCTCAGAGCGGGAAAGGACAACAGGGAGATAGCTTCTCTTTTCATGCATAGTAATTAACCTCCATAATAAAATCAACAATTGTGAAAGAAACAATGTTGAAGTAGGATGTTTTTGTCACTGCTTTTTTTATTTTTATAAACAAAAATCGCTGCACATAGCTTTCGCAAGCCATTGCGCAGCGATTTTGTTCAATCAGAATTTCCATTTCGTAAATCCTATTTTTTTCATGCTATAACCATATTTTTTCATAAGTTTGTTACAGGAACTAAAGGTATCGTTTATACTCGAAAGAAAAGAAGGAATATCTATAGAAGAAGGTGGTCCAATATAATCGTAATTATCTTCTTCATAATCTGCCTCAAAATGTGAGTTTATTTTTGTATAGGAAAATCCTTTACTTTTTCCATCATAGTTCATTGTAATCGTTCCAGTTGATTCTACAGTAGAGCTAGGATTCCAATTGGAAATTTTAGAGAAAACGGTTCCCTCCTGCCCAGATATTATATTCATAGTTATAGTTGTCTTATAGTTAGCATTCTGGTTACAAGGATAAAAATTATACATAAAACTTATCTTTCCAACCTGAGGATATGCCACAATATAAGTCATATGCAATTCATCTGTTGGATAAAGGATTTCTCTGGAAAGTATTCGTGTATTATTTTTCCCTTTCTTACCCTTTTTACGAACGAAAAGATAAAACTGCTTTGCATTAAAGCTTTTTTGCGTCATTACAGTTACTTTACATTTAAGTTTTTTCTTATTTACTTTAGCGTAAATGTAACAAGTACCAGGTTTTACGCCTTTTACAGTGCCATTGGTGTTCACTTTTGCAACTTTTTTATTGCTAGAACACCACTTGACCTTTTTTGTTGTTCCTTTGACTTTTAATTTAGATTGCTTGCCTTTTACGAGAGTGATATTTGTTTTGTTCAGTTTAACTTTCGATGCAGCATGTACAGTTGTTGGGGAAAAAACGGAAATAGACAATAAACTACTAATGAGCAAAATACTGAAAAAGTAATTAGTCATTCTTTTAAGAAAAGGTGTTAAATGAACTCTCATAGTATCCCTCCTTGCTGATGAAAAGGTACAGATCCCGAATCGTCAGTTTATATGAAAATTATATCATGAAAGAAATAAAAACTCTATAGAAATTCTGATTGCCGCAGTCTCATACTGTCCCTTTACGATAGGATTCTGAATACACATTTCTTCTTTTACAGCAAGAAGACTCCGACCTCTAAGGTGGGAGATGAATTGCGTCTGTTACCTACTTGATAGAGCGTTCTAATCATAGTATAATATCTTTAGTTAAATAATAAAAATTAAAATACAATAAATTTAGATAATAACGTACATTTAGTACTCTGACTATACCAGCATCGTGTGCTTGTGGTCAAGTATCGCAGGCGGTTTTTCGAGGAAAAGGAAGTGTTGGAATGGCAAACAGAGCATATAAATTCAGAATATATCCCAATGATGAACAGAAGATTTTGTTTGCTAAGACTTTTGGCTGTGTGAGAATGGTATACAATCATTGGCTTGATAGAAAGATCCGGCAGTATGAGGAGAACAAGACCAACGTAACATATACTATTTGTGCAAAAGAAATGGCTGCAATGAAGAAAACAGAAGAATACGGATTTTTAAAGGAAGCAGATAGTGTCGCATTACAACAATCGCTCAGGCATCTTGATACGGAATTTCAGAACTTTTTCAAACAGTCGAAAACAGGTTTCCCACGGTTCAAATCAAAAAAGCGGAATAAAAACAGCTATTCCACGGTCTGTATCAATGGGAACATAACGCTATCTAATGGATATTTGAGATTACCTAAGATTGGACAAGTTCAGTTAAAACAGCACAGGTCTGTTCCAAGTGAATACAGACTGAAATCTGTAACAGTAAGTCAGACACCAAGCGAAAAATACTATGCAAGTATTCTTTTTGAGTATGAAGATCAAGTACAGGAAAAGAAACTGCAAAAGTTTTTAGGTCTGGATTTTTCCATGTATGAATTATATTGTGACAGCAAGCAGCCAGACCTGTTCTGTTTGTGGTTACAAAAATGCAAAAACGAAAAAACTTGCGTTAAGAGAGTGGGATTGTCCGCAGTGCGGGCCCATCATGACAGAGATGTAAATGCAGCGGTAAATATCAGAAATGAGGGGATGCGGCTGGTAAATGCGTGACCTTAGAACAAATACAACCGTGGGACACACGGGGATAGCTCGCTTATGCTTAGCACGGTAGTGCTATCGAACGAGAACCAAACTTGCCGAGGATGGGAAACCCCAACCTTTACAGGTGGAGGGAGGATGTCACAATAATGATATACAAATATACTGTAAAGTAAGCACAATATTGAGCTGTAGTTACCTAAAAGAAACTATTGGAGGTGTAAGCATGCCTGAAGTAAAGATGGAGCAGGAGGAGAAGATTCCGGCTTGCCCGGTGGAAACAACGCTAATGCTTATCAGTGATAAATGGAAAGTTCTTATTTTGCGGGATTTATTGCCGGGAACAAAGCGATTTGGAGAACTTCGCAAGTCGATTGGTCATGTATCGCAGAAAGTTTTAACAGCACAGCTGCGTCAGATGGAAGCGAGTGAGCTTTTGACCAGAAAGGTGTATGCGGAGGTACCGCCGAGAGTAGAGTACACATTGACAGAGTTGGGTTACAGTTTAAAACCTATACTCGATGCGATGTCAGAGTGGGGAGAAAATTATCAAAACATGAAGGAGAAAGAAGTGTGAATGAGAAATCAATAGAAAGTAACGGTATGAATAATGGTAGTAATAGAAAGAATGGAAATGTCAGAGAATCATTTAACAGTCAGTGGGGATTTATCCTTGCCTGTATCGGTTCTGCGGTTGGCATGGGAAATATATGGATGTTTTCCACAAGGGTTTCGCTTTATGGCGGTGGAGCATTTCTGATTCCATATATTATTTTTGTTGTTCTGATCGGAGCGACAGGTGTTATCGGTGAGATGAGTCTTGGCCGGGCAGCAAGGTCTGGCCCAATTGATGCATTTGGCATGATCTGTGAGAAAAAAGGAAAGAGAAAGCTGGGAGAAGCTCTTGGAATGATTCCCGTACTTGGTTCGCTTGCGATGGCAATCGGCTATACTGTAGTTATGGGTTGGATTTTAAAATATGCAGCCGGAACTTTTACAGGAGCAACCCTCGCCCCAGAGAGTGTAGAAGATTTCGGTGGGCGTTTTGGCAGTATGGCATCTGCGTTTGGAAACAATGTATGGCAGGTTATCGCGTTAGCTGCCTGTATGGCGATTTTGATGTTTGGCGTGGGAAGAGGAATTGAGAAAGCAAATAAGATACTCATGCCAGTATTTTTTGTGTTATTCGTGATTCTTGGTATTTATGTATTTTTCCAGCCGGGTGCTGCAGATGGGTATCATTATATCTTTCGTGTGGATAAAACCGCATTAATGAATCCTAAAACGTGGATATTTGCTTTAGGACAGGCATTTTTTTCTCTTTCTGTCGCGGGAAATGGAACACTTATTTACGGTTCTTACCTTTCTGATGAGGAAGATATTCCGGCTTCAGCGGCAAGAGTAGCATTATTTGACACGATTGCAGCGATGCTTGCAGCACTTGTCATTATTCCGGCAATGGCAACAACTGGGGCACAGCTTAACCAGGGAGGCTCGGGATTGCTGTTCGTTTACCTGCCAAATCTAATAAAATCAATGCCGGGAAGTACATTGATTGCGATGATTTTCTTTGTTGCGGTACTATTTGCTGGCATGACTTCATTGATTAACCTCTATGAGGCCCCGATTGCTACTGTACAGGAAAAATTACACGTTGGAAGAAAGGCAGCCTGTCTCATTATTGCCGCTATCGGTGTAGTTGTATCTTTGATGATTCAGGGAATTGTATCCAGCTGGATGGATGTCCTTTCAATTTATATTTGCCCTCTTGGTGCAGGACTGGCAGGAATTATGTTCTTCTGGATAGCTGGTAAAAAGTATGTGGAGGTACAGGTCAACAAGGGAAGAAAAAATAAATTTACAGAATTATATTTTCCGATATGTAAGTATATTTATGTGCCGGTATGTATTTTAGTCCTTGTACTAGGAATCGCACTCGGCGGAATCGGATGATATAAAGATAAAAATGTAAAATGTATTGGGACGTACCGAGAGGTGCGAGTTATGGAGAGAAAGTTATGAGAAAGTTTAAATATACAATCAAAGAAGAACAGGGAATTCATGCCCGCCCAGCGTCTTTCCTGATTCAGGAAGCCAGAACATATGAAAGCAGAATCACTCTTCGGGTAAAAGGAAAAGAAGCAGATGCATCGAATATTATCGCTGTGATGGCATTGGATGTGATGTGCGGACAGAAAGTTGAAGTAGAAATATGCGGAACCGATGAGGAAGTCGCATATCGAGGGATGAAAAAGTTCTTTGAGGAAAACCTTTGAAGAACTTTTGATTTTACAGTAGAACGGACGAATCCGAAGAAGAAAATAATCTATATTTGTGACTTTAGTTGCTGCGCTTTGAATGCTCTCTTACGCACTTGCATCCAAACCTTGCTCCGGAGCCACAAATATAGATTATTTTCTTCTTCGGATTCTGTCTGTGGCTGTTGAAGTAAAAGATTCTTTTCTGCCGAATCAGCCAACTTCTTTGATGATGTAAACGGATTGAGAGAGAAGATGGAATATAATATGAAGAATACTGTCTAAATATCAATCTTCCCAAATTTATCTTTTGGAGTTTGTTTGTTTTGCAGCCTCACAACCCTCAGAATTTCTTCATTTTATTGACAAAACTTTGTTTTTTACTGTAAAATGAGATTGATAGTATCAGGAATAATAGGAGAAATTTATGGGCAAGTCAGAAAAGCAGATTGAAAAAGAAAAAGCACGTAATCAGAGGATTATAGATACTGCCTTTCAGATTTTTGTAGAGAAAAAAATAGAAGCAGTGACTATGGAAGAAATTGCAAGGAAAGCAGGTATCGGAAGAGCAACACTTTTCCGCTGCTATTCAAGTAAACCAGAACTTGTTATGGCTGTATGTACTGCAAAGTGGAAGGCATATTTTGATAAGTTAGATGCGATTAGGCCACTGGAAAGTATCCACGATATTCCGGCGATTGATCGTTTTATATTTACATTAGATGGTTATATTGATATGTATCAGAATCATAAAGATTTACTCCAGTATAACGACAACTTTAACCACTATATGGTACATCAGGAAGGCATTGCTGCGGAGAAGTATGAAAAATTTTATAAATCATTATATTCGATGAACACGAGATTACACTGGATGTATGAGAAGGCAAAAGAGGATAAAACATTCCGTACAGATATTCCAGAAGAACAGTTCTTCCGGGTGACATTTCATTCGATGATGGCAACCTGTGCGTATTATGCGGGGGGATTTATCTGGGGATCGGAAGAGAATAAAGATTATACCGAGGAACTCATAAGATTAAAAGAAATGATATTGAAGTACGTTACTATTTAATTCATTAGATACACTGCAGACGAAGCCATTGCCCCCAATAAGGCATATTTGTGATTTTAGTCGCGGCGTGTTGAATGTTCGCT
>OLPP01000775.1_pt1 | contig 17531 bp, 20 predicted proteins | sample 1643151 | NCBI WGS metagenome assembly OLPP01 (sample SAMEA3136679, study PRJEB25190) | human gut metagenome | biome: human gut; feature: human-associated habitat; material: faeces | place: Austria | collected 2013 | reverse complement strand
AGAAAATCGCTATGCCATAGCCTTGGTAGGCCATCGCGCAGCGATTTTGTTCAATTCCAATTTAACTATCTAATCCTCAAAAACCATTGATTTTTCAAGGCTTCACGCCTGTTTTTCATTCAAACCTTATCTGTTTGCCCTTGTTTTTGCCCTTACGAGCCGAAACAAGGGCAACTTTTTATTCCCCGCCGACCACCTTATCCAGCAGCCTTGCGGAAGTACGCTTTGCTTCCCTTGTAGAGTGAGCGTAGATGTTCATTGTGGTACTGACATCGGAGTGTCCGAGAAGTTCCTGCACATCTTTCGGCTTTGCGCCGCCGGAAAGCAGATTGCTTGTGTAGGTGTGGCGGAGCGTGTGGAAATGGAAATCCTCAAGCCCTTTCACTTTCTTCTTTGCTGCTCTGCACATAATCCCTACCGTACTCGGCGCTTCATACGCCCCGTCTGCCCTCAGGCAGACAAAGGAGATTTCCTTGTAGTCCTCCGGGACTTCCTCTGTCCTTTGCAGGTTGTAAACCTCATAATAGGTGCGCCCTTTTTCCTTTACTTCTTTGTAGTAGTTCAGGTGATAAAGCTCCCCGTAGCGGAAACGGTTTTTGCGTTGTTCTGTTCTCGCCGCCCGCAGGATTGCCGCCAGCGTGTCGCAGAAATCAACGGTGCGGACTTTGCTCCGCTTTGTCGTTCCCACTTCGGTTGTGTGCCTTGTTCCGTTATAGCGCATACTGCGGCGTACCGTGAGATATTGTTCCTCAAGGTTAATATCCTGCCAAGTCAAGCCGCATACTTCCCCGATACGAAGCCCCGTGTAGTACGCTATCTGCACAGGCAGCAAAGCGGGATTATCTTTTGCCTTGAGAAATTCCTCCAGCTTTTGGAACTGTTCATGGGTGATAGTAGGAATACTGGCGGTATCTTCCTTGCTGTCCGAGAAAATATCCGTTTCCTGCTTCCTGCCCCTTAGCTTCACATACTGCATAGGGTTAAAAGTAATCAGTTTTTTCGGGAATACCGCAAAGCGGAAGGAATTTTGCAGCACCGCCGAGAACAGGAGCATATACCCTTTGCTCATGGGCTTTGAAGTTGTCCCGTCCGGGTTTGTCCCACCGTAGCTCAGAAAATCAATAAATGCCTGCAAATGGTCGGCGGTCACGGTTTTCAGCTTGCGTTTGCCAATGGGATATTGCTTGATACGGTTGACCGTTCCCTGATAGGACATGACCGTCCCGTTGCTTAAGTTGCCGGGTTTCAGTTCTTCCTCTACCCACATATCCAGCATATCGCCTACCGTGATGTTTTCCGCTTTCCCGACAAACTGCTTTTCCTCGTAGTCCGCTATCGCTTTGCGGAGCATGGCTTCTGTTTCTGCCTTGCTCTCTGTGCCTGCAAACTCTTTCTGCACTTTTCTGCCGCTTTCATCTTCAATGTAAAAGCGTCCGTACCACTTTTTGCCTTTCTTTCTTACAGAACCTTTTGCCATAGATAAAAAACTCCTTTCTATCCGTGGCAATCGGGACTGTGACATATGGTGTGCGTAAAGTAATTGTGTCACTTCTGCCAGTGGAAGTCAACTGGCGTCTTTACTTGTCAAGGTGCCACGGAATTTTCTTTTTCGGAAAGCCTTTCTTCGGCTTCCTCCACTATCCCGAAAAGTGCGCCCATCGACATTCTTGTGCGCCCCTCATCGTGGATATGTAAAATCCCGTCTAAAAACCGTTTCATATCCTCAATCGGTACTTCCATCTTCTTGCGGTATACCTGTTCCATGATTGCCCCGGACTCTATGGCGTACCGCCCAAGAGACTCTTTCAGCCCTTTGTCCTCCGCCACACGGTCAACTTCCTCCATAGCGTCAGCAAAGTAGTAGGTCATAACCGTATACAGGTCAACCATCTTGCCGAGAAATGTCGTGAGAAGCTGCTGGTGCGGCTCGCCCTTTACCGTATGGGAAACTGTGTCCAGATACTTCTTGATGTGTTCATCAATATCCCGCTGGCAGAGAGTATAGGTGTCATATTCCTTATCATCGGAAAGACCTGTCAGCCATTCGGGAGTTGTGAGCAACGCTTCCGCAAGACCGTTAATAACCATTGTGCGCTTCGGATCAACTCCGTCCGCTTCGTACCGCTGAATGGTGGATTTGTTCACGCCCACACGCCTGCCGAGTTCCGGCATGGTAATGTTTAACTCTGTGCGGCGTTCCTTAATCCGCCCACCGACCTGTTTTGCGGTGAATGTGGTTTCTTTTTTCAAGGTGTTCACCTCCTGACTAGTATCAGTATAACACGCCGATACTTATTTTGCAACCTTTATCTCGGTAAAAGTTGTAAATAAACTATGAATAGTTGCAAAATAGGTTGACAAGAGATGGCAGAATAAGTATAATGATAAAACAGTAGTTGCAAAATGAGTATTTTAAAAAGGAGGTTGATAGAATGAGCGCAGTCAAAATGGGACTTACCATAGAGGAAGCCGCAGAATGTACGGGTATCGGCAGGAATACCATGCGGAAGCTGGTGGAATGGGGAAAGCTGCCCGTCCTCAAAGTGGGGCGCAAGACCATTATCCGCAGGGACACGCTGGAACGGTTTCTGACGGTCAATCAGGGAAGAAATCTTCTGAAGCCCGACGATGTCCGCAGAGTGGAATGACCATCCATTCTCTTTTCGGAAAGTAACCCTAAGCCCTCGGCGTTTGAGAGCGAAATACACCCCTCGCACAAATCTTCGATTTGTACTCTGGGTATTTCGCCCTTGCAGGGGGCTTCCGTATCAACCGCCTGCGGCGTCTGATACGGGGCTGTCACCGCTGCCGCAGCGACAGCCGCAACCGTAAACGGTTGCAAAAAAGGACGCACCTTGACAACAGAAAACGGAGATGATGTATGCCGAGACACAGTTTTATCCAGATGTCAAAGCTGCCCAATGTCAAAGGGCGAATATCATATATTACAAGCCATGCAAGGCAGGAAAATCTCTATGCCACCTACCGCACCGCTGATAGTCAATTTTGGAGTAACCTTGCAAGAGAAAGCCAGCAGGAGTTTCAGCGCAGCGGCACAGAGGGCAAATGTATCGAAGCAAGGGAACTGATTATCGCCTTGCCCGAGGTCTATACGCAATACGAGCCGCAGCAGGTACTCACGGACTTTACAGAGGAGTTCCGCAGGCGGTACGGTGTGGAGTGCGTGTCCGCCCTCCACCATAACAAGCGCAAGACAAACTATCATATCCATCTGATTTTCAGCGAGAGGCGGCTGCTCCCCGAACCTGATGTGAAGATTGCTTCCCGCAGCGTGTTCTTTGACGAAACTGGAAAGCGTGTCCGCACCAAAAAGGAAATTACGGGGGAGGACGGGCAGATACGGAAAGGCTGTACCGTCATCAAAAAAGGCGAGGTATACGAAAGCCATCTGTTTACTACCAAAGATACACGCTTTAAGGGAGAGCCTTTTCTCCGAGAGATAAAAGAAGTGTATACGGAACTTATCAACCGCCATATCTCTGATCCTGAGCAGCACTTAAAGGTGTTTGATAAAAACAGCGTCTATCTGCCGACCAAGAAAATCGGCAAGAACAATCCCAAAGCGGACGAAATCAAAGCCGACAATGCCGCAAGACAGGAATGGAACAGGACAGCGGATATGGCGTTATTATCGGGTATCTCCGAAGCGAAGATTTTAGAGGTCAAGCGGACAGAGATACACGAAAAGGCGAGCCAGTCTATCAAAAGCAAGGGCTGGCTTCCGGGTCTGTTCCGCAGTATCGTAAACAAGGCAAAAGACTTCCTGCAAAACCTAATCCGTGAACACGCTATGCCGCCTAAGCCTGTCCTTGAAATAGATATGGCAGAGTTCCGCACCATGCAAAAGCTGATGATAAAGGCGCAGGATAAGGCGAAAGAAATCCGGCATTTGCAGGATACGGTACTTCCGAAACTGAAACAGCAACTTGCCGATACAAAAGGGATTTTCAAGGGTAAGGAGCGCAAGGCGCTCACAGAGCAGATACAGCGGACAGAAAAGAAAATCGCTGAAAAGCTGGATAAACTGCCCGATGTTCTGAAAGAGGACGGTTATCCCGATGTGCAGGCGTTCATGGCAACCTACCGCAAGGCGGAGGCTGTCGTGGAGCAGTACAATCGTGACCTTGCCGCATGGGAGCGGCAGGTCAGGGAAAAACAGAAACCCGCCCAAAAAGAGCAGGCAAAGCCGCCTGAACGGGAGAGCCTATTGAAACGCCTGCGCCAGCTTCAGGCGGAGGGCAAGCAGAGAAACCAGCCGAGACAGAGAAAGAAATCCTTTGACAGAGACAGCCGATAGGCACAAAAAACCGCCGCTATGGTATTACCCATGCGGCGGCATACATAAAAATCTTATTTGTGTTCTGCAAGTGTGACTTTCATATCCTGAGCATTGATGATTGTTTCCTTTTTGCACTTCGGACAGTAGAGGGGGAAGTTTCTTAATTCTGTATCTTCCCGTATCATTGTACGAGTTTTATTGCCGCAGATAGGGCATAATATCCATTCTGTAGCTTTCATGTTACTTTTCTAATTTCAAGTCTTTTATTTTTTGAGATATTCTCTCAATGACCTGTATAAAACATTCATCACTTTTGCCCGTCGGATCGGGAAGTCCCCAATTATCATCAAACGCTCTACCGATATAGGGACAACCGACATCACACCCCATTGAAATCGCAATATCGGGCGTAGGGATTTTATCAATCGTCTTGCTATACTGGCTTTGCTCCATATCTATCCCATAAAGCTGTTTCATAAGCCGCACAGCGTCCTGGTTGATTTGTGATTTTGTTTCTGTTCCGGCAGAATAGAAATCAAACTTATCTCCCGCCAAATGTTTTCCAAGTGCTTCTGCAATCTGACTGCGGCAGGAGTTATGCACACAAATAAAGGCTACCTTTTTCTTATCCATCGTTAAAACCCCAGCTTGTGCAGCAGAGCAACCACATCAGCAGTTTTCAAAACCTTACCCATAGCAACAACCTTTTCGTTGACAACAAGGGCAGGCATACTCATAACACCGTATTCCATTACTTTCTGCATATCGGTAATGTATTCGACCTCTACGGAAAGTCCCATATCCTTTACCGCCTGCTTTGTGTATTCAAATTGTTCGTGACAGGATTTACAACCTGCCCCTAACACTTTGATACAGCAGATTTCTCCCTCTTTCAAATCAGGACAGCAATCGTTTGTAATGCTTTCTGCTTCGCTGGCAGTACAGCCGCAGCTACAAGCGCAAGCAGGTGTTTTCTTTTCTTCTTCCTTTTTCTTTCCAAAGTTAAATAATGCCATAATAATAACCTCCTAAAATTAAACAATTAAATATTGTATTGCGTTGAAAAGATAGCCTACAATAATAATACCAGCAGCACATATTCCAATGAAAATACCAAGCAGTTTCGGCTTAACTGCCTTGCGAAGCATAATCATTGAAGGGAGCGAGAGCGTTGTAACGCCCATCATAAAGGAAAGAACAACGCCGAGCAAAGCACCTTTTGCAAGCAGGGCTTCTGCAATCGGGATTGTACCGAAAATATCCGCATACATCGGAATACCGACTATCGTAGCAAGAATTACGCCAAACGGATTATTTTCTCCAAGTGCTTTGACAATAAATTCTTCGGGAATCCAGTTGTGAATGAAAGCGCCAATGCCTACGCCGATCAGAACATAAGGAGCAACCTTTTTAGCGGTTTCAACAACCTGTTCCCACGCAAATTTCATACGGTCTTTGAAATGCAGTTCCTCCTGCGGAACATCAATCGAGTGACCGTTTCGGATATATTCTTCCACTTGATTATCGAGGTGCAACTTTTCAATTAGCGTTCCGCCAGCCACAGCGATTACCAAACCGAATATTACATATAAAACAGCAACTTTCCAGCCGAAAATACTCATCAGTAAGACAAGGCTTCCAAGGTCAACCATCGGCGAAGAAATCAAAAAGGAGAATGTAACGCCAAGCGGCAAGCCTGCGCTTGTAAACCCGATAAACAACGGAATAGAGGAACAGGAGCAAAACGGTGTCACCGTACCGAGCAGGGCGGCGATGATATTCGCCCATATTCCGTGGAATCTGCCGAGTATCTTTTTAGCTCTTTCAGGCGGGAAATAACTTTGAATATACGAGATAATCAAAATCAACACGCCGAGCAGTACCATAATTTTTACAGTATCATAGATGAAAAACTGAATACTTCCTCCTATTTTGCCCGTGGTATCTAAACCGCAAGTGTTCAAAAATGTTTCAATGAGGCGATTCAGCCAGTTCATACCGAGGACTTCATTTTGAAAAAAGTCCCAAATTGTTTTTAGTGTCTCCATAAAAAGCCCCTTTCATATAGTTATATTGAAATATGTCTATTTATTGTCCCGAATATAAGCCGTGCGAAAAAGCAATCCATAAACTTCCTCACTTTTCACAGCACGACTCGTTTTCGCTTTTAACATCAAGTGTTGTCAACTGCCGCAAACATTCTTTTGCCTGCTCCACACCTTTTTCTGAAATAGAATAGTGCGTCCATTTTCCCTCTTTGCGCCCGACAACTATTTCAGCGTCACAAAGAATTTTCATATGGTGGGAAAGCGTAGGCTGCGTGACATTGATTTCTTCCAGCAGCTTGCAGGCGCATTTTTCACCTGAACGCAGCAGTTTTATAATCCTAATGCGGTTTTCATCACAAAACGCTTTGAAAATTGACGCAATTCTTTTTTCATCCATCTCTCTCAATCACCTCCCATAGATAAATGTCTATGTGTTATTATATGCAACACATAGAAAAATGTCAATATATTTTTTGATTTAAGTGAAACAGCGGTAGGAAAACTAAATCCTACCGCTGTCTTCTTATGCAAAGATGATTTCTTTTTCCACAATCTCCTTTGCACACACCCGTATGTTATTCATTCTCTGTGTCCATTCCAAAGCGTTTTCCACTTTTAACTGCTCTGTGATACCCTGTGCCTGTTTCATCTGCTCTGTGAGCCTTTCCATGCGCTCCTGTGCTTGTTTATCTATATCGGCAAGGTAAGTGTTCAGCCTGCCGCTTGTAAGCAGCGTTGTATATGTATTTCTGTGGTATTCTTTCAGATACCGCAAGTGCCGCTGTCCCCACAAACCAATAGGCTGTTCTTTTTCGGCTGGTAAGATAAGACATGGGATATAATAATCTCCTTGCAGTTCATACCACAGACCATTTTTATCATCGTAAATGTACTTGTCCATTGAAAAATCCTCCGTTATAATATATTCGCACATACATCACAGTTCTCCGATTGCCACACTTTGTTATATCTTGTTATGAGATTTTCTTGCCCTTGTATTTGCCCTTATGAGCAATGAGGGAAAGAGTAAACTTGTGTGTAACCGTATAAAGAGATAAGGCAGACACATTGCGATAAATCCTTTATTTTCAAGGCTTTTGGAGGATTTTATTAAAACACTGTAACCTCTGTTGAGAGGTCATAATTTACTGATATTCAAATTCCAATTTGAGGAGGTTGGGCTATGGGAAAACAAATAAACTATTATATGGAGTTCAATGATTTTCGACAGTTAGCCCAATACGCATTGGATATTGGCTGTATGGTAGGTAAACAAGAAAATGGCAAAATTGTTAGCAGCAATTCAGTTGATATTGTACAGCCAGATTATAAGAAATATTTTTTCTATTTGCCAGAAACAGAAAAGGTGCTTATTCAGTTACAAGATGATAAGCAACAAATTGGCGGATATAACAAATCTGGAAATGTTGTAATTGAAGCTAACTTCTCACGCATATGGCATGATAGAAAAGAAATATCGCGCGGCAGGCTGTTTTTAAACACAGGATATTATAATGCTCAAGAAAAGAGGATTGATTGTCCTGAATGTATGAAAAAAATATATGAACAACTGAAGATAAAAGTTAAAAAAATAGCTCCCTATACTGAGATGACTGATTTTATTACGGATTATTCTTCAGAAGAGTATAAACAGATAGAATGGAGACATAAAGAATATATTACGCATGAATTGCTTGAATTACATGTGAATAACAGATATAAACTTATAGCATAAAATCCTAATTTGTAGTCCAGATAATTTGAAGTGATAAGGAGAAATTTTTTTATGACAGCGGAAGAAGTGTTTTGTGATTTGTATGATAAATATGGTAAAGATTTTACTTGGCACATGATACCGTTATCGCAATCAAACGGAACTTTGGTTGAAGAATTAAAAAAAGAAATTGGAAATAATCATTTTCTGTATAATAGAAGGATATGGGCAGTGGCAAAGTGCGAAGGGAATGGGGATGTATTGTATGTTACCGGAAGTGAAAATGGGAAAGACATTTATTATATTTTTTCGCTGACGTATTCGGTGGATAATAACATAGACGGATTTCCAAAGTACAAGGAATTTAAAGATATATATGCAGTAAAGGATTTTATTGAACAATCATTAAATGAGAATTAATTTGAAACAGTAAATTCTAAGTTGTAGAGCAGAAAATTGGAATTTTTAAGCCTGAAAGGAGAACTTTATGGAAGAATTAAAATCTATCATGGAAAAATTTGCTGCGTCAGATTGGGATTTAATAGCTGTTCCCGCACAACAATGGTTAGATGGAGAAGCTGATAAAAATGCTTTAGTATCAGCAATTAAGCAGGCTGATAAAGAATGTGGAAATTGCGGGTGCGAATTAGACCCATTGTATAAAAGAGCATTGGAACTTCTTTGAGAATACGTCAACTCCTAAGCTAGAGGGGATATAGCAATATGAAAAACAATAGATATTTAACTATTGGCTTATTAACGGGATTTATTGTGGGTGGCTGCATAGGTGTGTTGGCATGGGTGTTTTTACAAAATATTTTTGCCATTCCTATTTGTGCAAGTATCGGAATATTGATTGGAATTGTTATAGGTACGGTGATTGATTATCAAAAAAATCATCAAGAGAAATAGCAAAAATGGATGATGCCTTAAAGGGAAAATCCTAAGTTGTCGAATTGGAATTTTTCAAGGAGGATTTACAATGAAATGTATGAAATGTCATAACACATTGCACTCAGAAACCGGCGAATTTTCTATGGCTATTAACGGAAAAAGTATAAAAGTCATAAATGCACCTGTATTACATTGCAAGAACTGTAATTCGGTAATTATTAGCGACGAAGTAAAAGAAAAGGCAAAAGAATTTTCAAAAGTATATTTATATCCAGACAATACTCTTGATTACGCAGAATGTGAAGCCGGAACGATTATGTCGGTAATGAATTTACTGCTTTGATGACGACAAATCCTAAGTTGTAGTGCAGAAAATTGGAATTGCCAGGTTCGCCAGGGGCGTGGATAAATATAAAACTGGGGGACTTGATTTCTCGCATCCCCCAGTGTATAATGAACTCAGAAAGGTAATCAGATGCAAAATCTGATGCCCTCAGTCAATTTATAAGTAATACAGAGATAGCATCCTTGACTTTGGACGGTACAGGATGCTATTTCTTATTATGTCGATTATCTATGTAAGTCAAAGCCGCAAAAATAACTAACAGTAAAGTCAGGACTTCTGTGATAGTCATGGGCATCACCCTCCTTTTTCACTAGAGGGCAAGATCGAAAAGCATCCGTCTTTCTGGTTCAATTATACCGGAATAGTATATCATGGCATATAGCCACTGACAATAAATATATTGTAGGAAATGGCAGCTCTGCAGACGAATATTACAGTGCTGCCGTTTTCTTTTTTACAGGTTCTGCCGGATAATCCGGGTAATAAGCCCCACCGCCACATTGCGCTCCTCATCAATATGCGTAACGACAAAGGATACCTCATCCTTTTTCCCTACGGTACGGGGATCATAGCAGGAATGGGCGATGGCGTTGACGCCAATCGAGAGCCGGACGAATACGGTGCCTTTGTGGATATCTTCCACAACACCGGCATATTTGCCCTGCACCTTGCATTTCTTCATATTTTCCTTGCTGGTATTGCCTTCTACGCTTTTGACATCTGCATGGACGGTAATCTGCTCCGGAGACTCTGCTTTTACATCCAGGATCCGTACCAGGATGTGATCCCCCACACGGAACCGCTCCCTGGCGTCTCCCAGCCAGTCAAAGGATAGATCCCTTGCCAGGATGGAAATTTCCACGCCAAAAATTTCAGCACGGACAACCTTTTCTGCCACAGCGATCACTCTGGCCTGCACGATGCGGTCTTCGCAGACCTTGGGCTTTCCGGATGCATCGGTATCCAGATAGAAAATCTGGCGTTTCTTCAGCATGGCTTCCTTCCGGCTTGCCACAATGCTGCGTGTCTTGGTATCTAATCCTTTCACCAGAAAATCAATCTCACACCCCAGCATATTATTGAGGATTTTATTCTGCCGCAGGGAAAGCTCCCCGTAATCGTGGGCGTTATCCTGGACAAGATTGAGCATCATTTCGGAGATGGGGATGACGGTACGGAAGTCCTTATAATAGACAATGGCGATCAGACTGCCGGCCTCCGTTTTTTCAATGCCGCCCAGTTTCCCGGTGAGGATTTTCCGGGTGCGGTAGGCGTTCTGGATCTCGTGCCAGATGAGATCCGCTTTGGACTGCGGCGTTTCCAGCTGAGCATCGGCGTCCAGGGTAAGGATAGATGTTGCATGGTTCAGTTCGTTTGGCATAAGCTGCCTCCTTTCATAAATCAAGACATTATGGAATCTTTATCCAGCGGAACAATCTCCTCTGGAAACTCCGGAAATTCTTCCGGCAGGTCACTAAGCTCTTCCGGCTGCCCGGAAGGGTAAGCGTGTTTGTCCGGTTCCCGTCGAAGCGGTTTCTCCTGAGAGGGAAAGGCAGGGCGTCTGCCGCTGCGGCCAGGCCGGGGCTTTTTCTTTAAATTCTCCGCAAGAGTCGGTGTATAGTCGTATTCTTCCTGCTCGGCCATCGCCCGCCACTGGGGAACGTGGTCTGCTGCTTTTCTTGGAATCAGTTTTTTGGAATCCGGGTGGAGCGTATAATCGTATTTCTCCACTTCCAGGATTTTCTGTCCCCGCAGGATGATAAGCGCCTTATTTAAGGGCAGCCGCTGAATCTCATCCGGCGTTAAGAGCTTGCGCTTCCCGATGGATCTGGTCTGCCGGTACTCCGGCGTGTAGTCCGACACCCGCCAGGAATTGAGCTGTTTGGCTTCGCTGCTGACTCCAACCGTCACATCTCCGGACCGGTTGGATATAAAGGTGGCGGTCACTTCATCGGTACAGCCTAAGAATAACTGGCTGTCACAATTCCCGATAATTTCCTGCCACTGGTTTAGTGGATACCGGTTTTGCATCTGGGGCAAATTCTGGAAAATACAGGAAATGCTTAAATTTCGGCTCCGGATAACGGAAATTTTTTTGTTCAGCTCCAAGATGGCGCCGGTATTGGCCAGCTCGTCCGCCAGAATATGTACCGGAACCGGCAGCTTTCCGTCCTCCCCTTCTTTATCCGCAAAACGGACCAGCTTGATAAAGATAAAAGTCATGAACAGGGAGGAGAGGAAATCAAAGGTGCTGTCCTGGTCTGAGGTGATACAGAAATACGCACATTTCTGTTTGCCCGGCAGCGTCAGATCGATCTCGTCATAGGAGGTGATCTGCCGGATCATCTTGTTCTGGAACACCTGCAGCCTGGCACCTAACCCGATGATGACACCGGAGCGCACCGTGTCGCTGGCCTGCTTATAGATGCAGTAAGGCACTTTTGCCGGATGGGATACCGGAAGCAGGTCAAACAGGCTGTTCAATTCTTTCTCGGAACTCATAGTCAGCAGCTTGTACACCTGCCCGATATTTTTGGCTTCCGGCGGAAAGCCCTGATCCACATACAGAACCAGGGCTTTTAACAAGTTCATTTCCGCATTATCCCAGAAATGATCCCCTTTAGCAGAGCCGGTATTCTGGATGATGACATCCGCCAAGACCTGAGCCATTGTCTCAGACCCGTTAATCTCCATAAGACAGTTCCAGCTGTCGGAGTTTTCCGGGTTGACCAGGTTGAAACATTTGACGGTATAGCCTTCATTCTCCAGATACACGGACATACTTTCATAGAGTTCGGATTTCGGATCGGTAATGATGAGACTTTCTCCTGGTCCGTCAATTCCGCGGGCAACACTTTGGAAGATAGCATTTCGGACATAGGCACGGCTCTTCATGGAGCCGCTGGAGCCGTAGACTGCCACATTCCGATTCATATAGGTGTGGTAGGGCAGGCAGACGGCCTTGCCGTTCAGCTTGCCTAATATGGTGCCTTTGCTTTTCTTTACATCAGAAGTCAGCTCCAGGACTTTATGCATCTCCTCCGGCGTCATGAACCCGGAGGTGCCATAGGTGCCTTTGGTCGAGTAGTTCAGGTTCCGTTCCCGGTCTGCGACTTCGCCGTTGCGGTCATAGCCCATCCGCATGAGCAAAAAAATCAGCAGCCCAAATACCACAAGGCAGATCCCAATCCCATACAGGTTATACGGAAAATCGGTGACTGCCTGGAAACAGGCTGCCGGATGCGGGGATGGCATCTGTGGGGAACTGCCATTGCCCGGCGTGTTACCGGCGGCAGTCCAGATGCGATAGTTTCGGATAAACTGAGCGATATAGCCGCCTGCATATAAGGTGCAGAGGCTGATGGGAAGCAGATAAATGAGCTTCCACCATTTACGGTTCATGCAAAAACCCCTTTCTGAATTTAGAGAGGTCAATACTGGAGAACCGAATGTCGGCGGTCAGATATCGTTTCAGACAGGGGATTTGGAAATCAAAGCAGATCATCACCCCCTTTCTGCCGTATACATTCAGTCCGGTATTGAATCGGTTAATTCGGTGTAAGTCAAAATCATATGCAAGAACCGCAGGGTTCCCGGAAGCGTCCACCCCATCATGGTCGATGGGAAGGTCTGGCTGCCGGGAACCTAAATCGGATAACAGTAACTGGTCCAGCTGTTTCATGAGCCGTGGCCGGACCAGCAGTTTCAAAAGCGTTTCACCTTCCGGTGTGTTTGGCAGATAGTGAAAGTGTTCATAGGATGTATCCGCTACAAACAGACTCTTTTTGTATCCGCCGGTACTGGTCAGGAGCTGGTAAGCGGTGTCCATGTCCTTCCCGGTCAGGATTGCCCGGACTTTCGGATGTCCCGTATAGGGGAAATCCTGCAGGTAATGCTGCAGGAAGGCGTTCAGCCGTACCTCTGTCCGGTATTCCCACTTGAGTACATGGTCACCGGTGTTATACAGTGCATAGGCACAGTGGGGAGCAAGCAGCACCCCCATGCTCCGGGAATTTCTGATCTTGGTTGCCTCTGAACCGATGTGCTTAAACTCCCGTGATGAGTAAAAAAGGGGCAGGTTTCCCATAGTGAGGATACCGGCTTCGCGGCCTTCCCTGAAAATATCCGGTTTCTGGTCAGCAAAGAACGGGATGCCGGCGCTTAGGAGAGTCAGATAGGTTTCTGCTTTCTGGTACAGACGCAGCCGACGGGTTACTTCGCTTCGGACCTGATTGGTTTCGGTATTCCCGGTGAGGAAGTCACGGAAACGCTCCGGATTTTGAGCAAGGAGCATCTGTTTAGCCCGTCCGGTCAGGCGATAGCCCCTTAAATGATCCCGATAGTGAGTCCGCAGCAGTTTTTGTGCCTTTAACTCTGTAATGAGCTTTTCTCCATAAGAGGGGCTTGGGATCAGACGGGTAAGCTGGTCAGCAGGAAATTCCCCGCAAAGAGCGACCATTTCCAGGAGCCTGTATTTCTGGGAGGTAGAAGGATACAAAATCAGTCACCCCTCCTTCCGGTAGTTACCCATGTAAGTCTGTACTTGGGTAAAAAGTTGTGCTTCCCGGCAAACAAAAAAAGCAGGGATTTCCTGCTTTCAAAGGATGTTTTACCAATGTCGGATAAAATGACGGAAAAATCATGAAATTTCCGATATGGTTTCAATCTCGTTTTTTCGTCCTTTCAGCCACTGGGGAAACCGGGATTTTCCCATCACATAGATGACAGTATGATCCGTATCTCCCAGCTCCGTGGTGTGGTAGGAGTCGCAGTAAAGCCCGCTGTCATCCACCATGATATAGGTGGCAATCGTGTCCAGAAGCTGTTTGAACTCCAGGTTATCGTAATCACGTACCCGGTCAAATGGGCCGTTCCGGTCATAGATCTGGCTGAAGCAGACCACACATTCCCGGTACAGGGGAAGGGAATGGACCGTCAGGTAGTTCTGCAGCGCATAGTTTAGCGGCTCATGGAGAAAGGCAGCGTTGACGTGCTGCTTTCTTTTGGGAAGCAGGCCCGGAAGCGTAATGGAGATCAGATCTTCGTCCTGCCGGATCTCAATCCCCTGGGCATCTGCCGCTTCTTTTAAGTATCCGCTCCGTTTTTCCGGGGCGGCCAGACAGACCAGGTTCCGCATCTGGCAGGCGATCCGTTCCGCCCGCAATGCAGCATTCATACTCAGATCCCCGTAGTTTTCCGGATATGCACGGATATCGGTGGTTTTCAGTGCAAAAACCGTGTTGTTAAGTTTCTGGATCTCTCCTTCCAGCTTCGCAAGCCGTTCATAGAGAATTTTCTGGTTTGAAATGGTGTATTACCTCCTTCCGTAGTAGCTGACAGAGCCGGAGTCATCCACGACACAGAAAGCAAGCACTCCTTCAATCGAGAGTTTGGCAGCCTGCTGGATATTTTCCAGCACCACAAGACGCAACACATCGTGGCGGGGAATGGATTTCATCACATGATCCACCAATATTTCCTGTTCCAGCGGAACATAGAGGATTTCGTACTCCTCATTTTCTGAAAAGAAGTGAAGTTTAACAGGAAAATCCCCGCTGGTATGGAATACGATGGGTTTTTCAAAATCCAGTAAAACCCAGAAGGCGGCAATCGTGCCTCGATCCGGGTTTTTGGCAGCCTCCGGGCTGTCACATAACAGGCCGGCTTCCTTATCATGATAAATCCTTCCCTGCTTGACCAGGCTGGTGATCAGCGACTTGATGGAGTCCTGACCGCCAAACATCTTCATTACCTGCTCATACTTGAGGGCATGGTAGGTGGTCAGGAAGCGCAGGAGCTTTTCTCCTTCCCTGTGGTATATCTGATCTCTTGTTTTCATGCCGGATTTCCTCCGTTCAGTAGAATGTGCGTGTGCTGTACGTAGAGTATACGTAGAAATATCTACTTATTATATACGTAGGCTGTACGTACAGCAGTCAGCGTTGGTTTATGGGTACAAAAAAAGCACCGCCGAGGGTGCTGTAAAAAGAAAACTATAAGCAATACCTATTGTAGCATGGGTAAATTTACCCTGCAATCGCAGAACCGGGACAATCCTATGCCGGAGCTGTGCCACTTCCTACTCCGGGAAGAATTTGTTCAGAGTGTCTATGGTTTCTTTTGCCGTATAGCCCCAGAGGATGCTGCTCAGAGCCTCTATCGCCAAGTGGCGTTTCCGGTAGTATGTACGGTAGGAGATATTGGGAATGTGCTGCTCCAGCTTTTCCAGGATCTCTTCCGTGTTCTTCAGCTGCTGCGGCGAGAGAAAGGCATAGTAGAGGATCCAGTAATACTGCTCCCCGTATTTGTGGTTATTCCGCAGAAGATCTACGGAAGACTCCAGCAGCTTCAGCATCCGGTTGCTCCTCTCAATGCTTTTGGCACGTTCCGCAATGTCGCTTCCGGCCAGATCTGCCCCGGCTGCATAAATGGAGTCCAGGAATTCATCAATGCTGGAACCGTACTGCACCTTGAACTGGTTCTCCATCTGGTGAACGACCACTTTCAGACTGTATGTAGCATCCCGGTAACGGCGCAGGAACTGGTACGTATCATGAAACCGGGGATTTTCTTCCGGTGTTGGGAAGTCCTGTCCTTTACGCTTCGGCATACAGATCACCTCCTTCCTGACTTCCAGTTCCCGCATTTTCCGGTATCTGCGGGGATAGATCTGGCAGTAAGATTTCCGGTGGCTCCATCCTGTGCATCCTTTTAGCCCGCTGTCCTATCCTGCCCTCTTTCGGAAGGGGAGTGTTCGCCAGTACGGTTCGGCGCTGCTGTCCAGCCTTCTTTTCAGGCTCCAGCTTTGCAGACTCCGGCCTGGGTTCTATGTTCAGCTCAAACCGATAGTTTGCGGCTCCAAAGGGGCAGATAATATTTAGACCAATTACAGGTATACTATCCTTGCAGTCTGATAAGGGAGATAATATATACCTGGTCCGGGGGCAGTGACAGCAGGAAATCCCTTGTGTATCCAGGAGTTTTGCGACTTTTTTGACCATGTAGCGGATGTGCGAAATTGGAACGCAGGGAATCGGTTTTGAAACAGTAATCTGCTCATCCGTCACTGTTTCTGGTACGCACACAGTCTCTGGTTCTTCAGTTTCCTCTGCAGGTGTTTCTTTTGGAATGTAAATCGGCAGTTTCATTTTCATAGCAATCTCCTCCTTGTCAATCAGTACGTCGCTGATGTTAAACATAATGGAAAGGTAATTGTTCAGGTAAATCATGCTCCCGTGATTACCACGGAAAGATACCAGGGTGATCAGGTTCATCTTCTCCAGCTTTTTTAATAGTCTGGAGACAGTAGGTTTGGAATGTCCCCACCGTTCTCCCAGTGTCTGGAAGCTGGTCAGAGGGGAACCGGTATTATTCCGATAATAGACGACAGGGCCGGTGTCAGAGCAGAGGACAGACGGATCATTGTATACAGCGTGGATCCACAGGTCGAGCAGAATGTCCATTTCCGAGCATTTGCCTGCCTGGATCAATTTATGGGCTTTTCCAATTGGAAAAAAGAAAAAGCCGGTATCCTTTTTACAGGGATAATTGTATTTCAGGGCAGTATTATCATCCTGCCAGTCAGTGATCCGGAATTTGACCAGGCGGTTTTTCTCCAGCAGGGAATAGGTAATGCAGCCTTCCTCCTGGAGATGCTTCAGGATGGATATGGCCTGATGCTGGAACCGGCAACGAAACCAATCCTGCAGTTCTGAGATACTACAGATCCATTCGCCCGGTGAGAGCGTATAAGTGAGCTGCTCTATGCGCCGGTTTGAATTGCTGTAATTGGCGTAGGAGCAAAGAATCAGATACCAGAAAAGAAAAGAGCCTCCGGTGGTTCGGATGCTCCTGTCATTTAATAAAGTCTGTATGAAGTTGCGGTAGATCCGGCAGCGTGGAAAATCTACGATTTGTTTGAGTTCTAATTGGTATTCCATAAGTAAGCCTCCTAATAAAAAAGGCTGACAACGAATGTCAGCCCGTCAAAATGATATGATTTGTCAGTAGGTATTGAGAGAGTGCAGAAGCCAGTTGGTCTCCTCCGGTCTGACACACTCCATTGCATTTTTATTGCATTTTTAAATTTTGTTTTATTGTTTTATAGCGTTTTATAATCGCTAAAACCCCTGTAAATAAGCCAATCTTTGTTTATATCGCTTACCGTCTGTCTGGAGTTTGAATAGTTGGAGCTAAGCTGTAAAGCCTTTGTTTACAAGGGTTTTACAG